>JACXTT010000016.1_pt1 | contig 242387 bp, 212 predicted proteins | sample 9270951 | NCBI WGS metagenome assembly JACXTT01 (sample SAMN15532306, study PRJNA645909) | rock metagenome | isolation source: weathered quartz diorite | place: Puerto Rico | collected 2017-06-21 | reverse complement strand
GTCGTGAAAGCCAAGCCGGCTGCCGCCAAAGGCAAGTACGTCAAGAAAATTACACTGACCTCGACCATGGGTCCGGGCATCACCGTCGACCTGACCGAACTGGAGGCGCTGGCCGCCGCCGCGTAGTGTGGCGCGAAACCAGCGGAGCGAGTTTATGAAGAAGCGCAGCGAAAAGCAGCAGGACCTGGACAAGTTGAAAACCGAGCTTGCCAAAGTTTCGACCGTCATTCTCTCGACGTTCCAAGGCATCACGGTCGAAGACGACACCAAGCTCCGCAGGGCCGTGCAGGCCGCGGGCGGCAAATACAAAGTTGTGAAGAACACGCTCGCAGAGCGCGCCGGCGCGGGCACGCCCGCCGAAAACCTGCTTAAGAACCTGAGCGGCACGAATTCCATCGCCTATACCATGGCCGACCCGGTCGCGCTGGCCAAGGCGCTCACGAAAGTTGCCAAGGATGTTCCGGCGTTTCAGTTCAAGTCCGGCGTTGTGGAAGGCCGCGTCATTTCCATTGCGGAGATTCAGCAGCTCGCGAGTCTGCCGTCGAAGGACGAACTCATCAGCAAGATCATGTTCCTGCTGAACGCCCCAGCACAGCGCATTGCCATGGCTCTGAACGCGTTGCCGCGCAATTTGGCGGTGACCGTCAGCGAAGCGATCAAGGCCAACAAGTTTGGGTCCAGGGGGGCCGGTGCAGCACCAAGCACCGAACCGGCGCCCGAAGTGGCTCAGTAAGTTCAATTTCTAGAATTGAGAGGAGAAGAAAGAGTCATGTCGAAAGTCGAAACGATCCTGGAAGAAATCAAGGGCCTGACGCTGCTCGAAGCGTCGGACCTGGTGAAGAAAATGGAAGAAGCCTTCGGCGTATCCGCTGCGGCGGCCACGGTAGTGGCGGCGGGCGGCGGCGCGGCGGCGGGCGGCGCGGCACCGGCTGAAGAGAAGACGGAATTCTCCGTCGTGCTCACCGACGTTGGCGGCAACAAGATCAACGTCATTAAGGCGGTCCGCGAAGTCACGAGCCTGGGCCTGAAAGAAGCCAAGGACCTCGTTGATGGCGCACCCAAGACCGTCAAGGAAGGCGTGAACAAGGACGAGGCTGCGGCCATCAAGAAGAAGTTCGAAGACGCGGGCGCTAAGGTCGAGATCAAGTAGCAGCGGGCCCCGCATGGAATGGGGCCACGAAGCAGTATTGAAGCAGTAGGGTGTTTCGGGCAGAGGCGCGGCGCAGAGCGGGCGGACCGCGCCAGAGGAATTCGCTTACGCAATTCAAGGCCGTTACTTTGTACAACATTACGGGCCCTTTTGGAGCCCCCCGCAGCCGTGTGCGCAGCGATCCCGGGCAGATCGTTTCGCATCACGGTGTTGAGTCCTTTCTCTGTTTCTCTGTCTCTTGCCCAAAAGGAATGTCGGCCGCGTTTTGGCCGCAAGGAATAAAGAGGATCAAGCATGCCGAATAGCAATCAGCACGTCCGGGAACGTCAGCGTCTGGATTTCGCGAAAATCCAGGGCTCGATTCAGATTCCCAACCTGATTGAAGTCCAGATGAAGTCATATCAGCGCTTCCTGCAGATGGACCTTCTGCCGAGCGAGCGCGATGACGGCGGGCTTCAGTCGGTGTTCACGTCGGTGTTTCCGATCCGGGATTTCCGCGAGATGTCGCAGCTGGAATTCGTGGATTACTCGATCGGCAACTGGGAATGCAAGTGCGGCAACCTCAAGGGCCTGCACCACCTGCGCGCGACTTGCCGGAATTGCGGAGCGTCGGTGGTCACCAATCCGTATCAGACCGGCGACGTCATCTGCCACAAGTGCGGCACGTTCAACAAGAACACGCCGACATTTTGCAACAAGTGCGGTGATCCGGTGGCGATGCAACTCAAGTATGACGTGAACGAATGCCAGGAGCGCGGCATGACGTATTCCGCGCCGCTCAAAGTCACGATTCGTTTGACCATTTACGACAAGGATCCCGACACCGGTGCGAAGACGATTCGCGACATCAAGGAACAGGAAGTTTTCTACGGCGATATCCCGCTGATGACGGAGAACGGCACGTTCATCATTAACGGCACCGAGCGTGTCATCGTTTCCCAACTGCACCGTTCGCCGGGTGTGTTTTTCGAGAGCGCCAATAACCGCAGCTATTTCCTCGGGAAGATTATTCCGTACCGCGGATCGTGGGTGGAATTCGAATACGACACGAAGAACATTCTCTATGTTCGAATCGACCGCAAACGCAAGTTCCTGGGCTCGATTTTCCTGCGCGCACTGGGCATGAAGTCCAACGAGGACATTCTGCGCACCTTCTATCAGGTGGAGCGCATTTCGCTGCGCGAAAAGGATCTCTATTGGAACGTTTCGCCGGGCATCGTGGAGCGCAAGCTCGCCCACGAAATCCGCAACCCGAAATCCGATGACGTGATTGTCGGCGCGCACAAGCGCATCACCGAAAACCTCTTCAAGGAACTGATCAAGGCGAAAATTTCGCAGGTTCGCGCGGCATTGGCCGACCTCGAAGGCGCGTACAGCGTCGCCGACGTCGTCAACCGCCAGACTGGCGAAGTTTTGCTCGAAGCCAATAAACCGCTAACCGCAGAACTCTGGCAGGCTTTTGCAGAAAGCGGCATCACCGAAGTCGACGTGTTCTTCCCCGAGCGCGACGACATCGGCGTGGTGCTTTCGCGCACGCTGGATAAGGATGCGATTCGCTCTTCCAAGGAAGCGCTCATCGAAATCTACCGCAAGCTGCGCCCCGGCGATCCGCCGACTCTCGAAACGGCCACGAATCTTTTCCGCGGCATGTTCTTCGATCCGCGCAAGTATGATTTCAGCCGCGTCGGCCGCCTGAAGTTCAACATCAAGATGGGGCTGGACACGCCGCTGGACAATCGCACCCTGGATACGCCGGACTTCGTGTCGGCGATCAAGTATCTCTTCAAGCTGCGCAAAAACATCGGCGTTGTGGATGACATCGACCATCTCGGCAACCGCCGAGTTCGCGCGGTCGGCGAACTGCTCGAAAACCAGTTCCGCATCGGCCTTGTCCGCATGGAGCGCGCTATCAAGGAAAAGATGAGCGTGTACCAGGAAATGTCCACAGCGATGCCGCACGACCTGGTGAACGCCAAGCCGGTCATGGCCGCGATTCGCGAGTTCTTCGGCTCGTCGCAGCTCAGCCAGTTTATGGACCAGACCAACCCGCTCAGTGAGATCACGCACAAGCGCCGTCTCTCGGCTCTGGGGCCCGGCGGTCTTTCGCGCGAGCGCGCGGGATTCGAAGTCCGCGACGTCCACCCGACGCACTACGGCCGCATCTGCCCGATTGAAACGCCAGAAGGCCCGAATATCGGCCTGATCAGCTCGTTGAGCTGCTTTGCCCGCATCAACGATTACGGCTTCATCGAGTCGCCCTACCGCAAGGTCAAAGGCGGCCGCATCATTGACTACGTGCAGATCGTCAATGCCGGCGACAGCGAATTCAAAGCCGGGGAAATCGTCGAACAGGACAAAGTCGAGGATCTCAACGAAGAACTCAAGCGCCGAAAAGTGGTGTACGAGCCATACTGCTTCTATCTCTCGGCTTGGGAAGAAGACAAGTACGTCGTCGCGCAGGCCAACGTTTCGCTCGATGACCGTCTGAAAATCACCACCGAGCTGGTCAACTGCCGGCAGGCCGGCAACTTCGTGCTCAAGAGCCGCGACGAAGTGGATTACGTCGACGTTTCGCCGAAGCAGCTCGTTTCCGTCGCCGCCAGCTTGATTCCGTTCCTCGAGAACGACGACGCCAACCGCGCGCTCATGGGTTCCAACATGCAGCGCCAGGCCGTGCCGCTGATTCGCGGGGAAGCGCCGCTCGTCGGCACCGGCATGGAACGCGTCACTGCGCGCGATTCCGGCGCGGTGGTGCTCTGCAAGCGCGAAGGCATCGTGGACCAGGTGGACTCCGAGCGCATCATCGTGCGCGTGGAGTCCGATCACTCCGGCGTGCTCAGCCGGGAAGTGGGCGCGGACATCTATCAGCTCATCAAGTTCAAGCGTTCGAACCAGAATACCTGCATCAGCCAGAAGCCGCTCGTTCGCGTAGGCGACCGCGTGAAAAAGAGCCAGGTTCTCGCCGACGGCCCTTGCACCGAGCGCGGCGAGCTGGCCCTGGGGCGCAACGTCCTCGTGGCCTTCCTCCCCTGGCGCGGCTACAACTTCGAAGACGCCATTCTCGTCAGCGAAAAACTGGTGAAGGACGATTACTACACTTCGATTCACATCGAGGAGTACGAAATCGAAGCGCGCGACACCAAGCTCGGCCCCGAGGAAGTCACGCGCGACATTCCCAATATCAGCGAGTCGTTCCTTCGCAACCTCGACGAAAGCGGCGTGATTCGCATCGGCGCGGTCGTGAAGCCCGGCGACATCCTCGTCGGCAAAGTCACGCCCAAAGGCGAGACCACGCTTACGCCGGAAGAAAAACTGTTGCGCGCCATCTTCGGCGAAAAGGCCGGCGACGTACGAGACGCTTCTCTCTATTGCCCGCCGGGTATCGAGGGCACCATCGTGGACGTCAAGATCTTCACCCGCAAGGGCGGAGAAAAAGACGAGCGCCACAAGGCCATCGAAGCCACGCAGGTTTTCAAACTGGAGAAAAACCTCGCCGACGAAATCCGCATCCTCACGGATGAGCGCCTCAAGCGCCTGAACGATCTGCTCGGCGGCAAGATTCTTCAAGCCGACTTGCACGACGAGAAGACCAATAAGCGGCTGTTGACCAAAAGCACCGAGTTGACGCGCGAGATTATCGAAAAAATCTCCACGCGCAACCTCAAGCGCCTGAAGCTCAACGAAAAAGATCCGTTGCTCATCGAGAAAATCGAGGAAGTCGAGGAGATGACCTCGCGGCAGATCGACGTGCTCCGCAAGATCACCGAGGAGCGCAAGGATAAGCTCAAGAAGGGCGACGAATTGCCTCCGGGCGTCATCAAGCTGGTCAAGGTCTATATCGCCATGAAGCGCAAGCTCTCCATCGGCGACAAAATGGCCGGCCGCCACGGCAACAAGGGCGTCATTGCCCGCATCGTGCCGCAGGAAGACATGCCCTACATGCCCGACGGCACTCCCGTCGAGATCGTTCTCAACCCGCTCGGCGTTCCTTCGCGTATGAACGTCGGCCAAGTTCTCGAGACGCACCTCGGCTGGGCTTCCAAGGAGCTGGGCCACAGCCTCGCGCGTCTTCTCAGCAAGGAATCGCGTGCAGAAGCGGTCCGGCGCTGGTTCCGCGAAGTTTTCACGGACACCACGATCTGGAAGACGCTCTCGAAGCTTGACGACGATGAGTTGCTGGAAATCGCCGAAGGTTTCCGCGAGGGCATTCCCTTCGCAACGCCGGTATTTGACGGCGCGCGCGAAGCAGAAATCCGCCACTTGCTGGAAGTCGCGGGTCTGCCGCATGCCGGCAAGATCAACCTCTTCGACGGCATGAGCGGCGACCAGTTCGACCAGCCGATCACGGTCGGCTACATCTATATGCTCAAGCTATCGCATCTCGTCGACGACAAGATTCACGCGCGCAGCATCGGCCCGTACTCGCTTATCACGCAGCAGCCGCTCGGCGGCAAGGCGCAGTTCGGTGGCCAGCGCTTCGGCGAAATGGAAGTCTGGGCGCTCGAGGCCTACGGCGCAGCACACATCCTGCAGGAGCTGCTCACAGCGAAATCCGACGACGTCTATGGCCGCGCGAAGATCTACGAGGCCATCGTCAAGGGCGAACCGGGTATCGAACCCGGCGTGCCCGAGTCGTTTAACGTGCTCGTCCGCGAGTTGCAGTCGCTCTGTTTGGACGTCGAGCTGATGAAGCGGCAGAAGCCGGCGGACAAAGCCGCGGATTAGTCGGGCAGACTTCCAGTCTGTTCGACAAAGCGGCCGTCGAGAGTTTGTAGTTTTCGTAGTTTGGGTTCTCAGCCGTCCCGGTCAGCATCTTCAAGGATGCTGACTGAGACGCGGCCCTGGCGAAAGCCGGGGAGGGAGGAAACAACCTTGTATCGCAGCAGCCCTTATGATCGCGCCAGTTTGATCGCCGATTTCGATTCCATCCGCATCAGCCTGGCGAGTCCGGAAAAAATCCGTTCATGGTCTCACGGCGAAGTCACCAAGCCGGAGACCATCAACTACCGCACGTTCAAGCCCGAGCGCGACGGACTCTTCTGCGCCAAGATTTTTGGCCCCGTCACGGACTGGGAATGCTTGTGCGGCAAGTACAAGCGGATGAAGCACCGTGGCGTTATCTGCGACAAGTGCGGCGTCGAAGTCACGCTCAGCAAAGTCCGCCGCGAGCGCCTCGGACACATCGAGCTGGCCTCGCCCTGCTCGCACGTCTGGTTCTTCAAAGGCCTGCCGAGCCGCATCGGCTATTTGCTGGACATTTCCATGCGCGATCTCGAGCGCATTCTGTACTTCGAAGCGTTTGTCGTCGTGGATCCCGGCGAAGTTGCCGTTCTGCGCGAGCGCGAAGTCCTGCTCGAAGACAAATACCGCGAGCTCCAGAAGGAATACCCCGGCCAATTCAATGCCAAAATGGGCGCGGAAGCCATCAAGGAACTGCTCCGCCGCGTCGAGGTGGAAAAGCTCTCTGAAGAGCTCCGCGAGAAGATGAAGGCCGATCCGTCGCTCCAGAAGCGGATCAAGTTCGCCAAGCGTCTCAAGGTGCTCGAAGCCTTCCGCAAGAGCGGCAACAAGCCGGAGTGGATGATTCTGGACGTGATTCCGGTTCTTCCGCCGGAGTTGCGTCCGCTGGTGCCTTTGGACGGCGGCCGTTTTGCGACCTCCGACCTTAACGATCTCTATCGCCGCGTCATCAACCGCAACAACCGCTTGAAGAAGCTTATGGAGCTCCGCGCGCCGGACGTCATCGTGCGCAACGAAAAGCGCATGCTCCAGGAAGCCGTTGACGCTTTGTTTGATAACGGCCGCCGCGGGCGCGTTCTTCGCGGAACCAACAACCGGCCGCTCAAATCGCTCAGCGACACACTCAAGGGCAAGCAGGGCCGTTTCCGCCAGAACCTGCTCGGCAAGCGCGTGGATTACTCCGGTCGCTCGGTCATCGTCGTTGGCCCGGAGCTGAAGCTCCACCAGTGCGGTCTGCCGAAGAAAATGGCGCTTGAGCTCTTCAAGCCCTTCATCTATCACAAGCTCGAAGCCCAGGGCCATTGCACGACCATCAAGCAAGCCAAGGAAATGGTCGAGCAGCAGGAAGCCGTCGTTTGGGACATTCTCGAAGACGTCATCCGCGAGCATCCCGTGCTTCTCAACCGCGCTCCGACGCTCCACCGTCTCGGCATCCAGGCGTTCGAACCGGTGCTCGTCGAAGGCAAGGCCATTCGAATTCACCCGCTCGTCTGCACCGCGTTCAACGCAGACTTTGACGGCGACCAGATGGCCGTGCACATTCCGCTTTCACCCGAATCGCAGGTGGAAGCGTCCGTGCTCATGCTCAGTTCGCGCAATATCCTTTCGCCCGCGCACGGTTTGCCTCTGGCCGTGCCGTCGCAGGACATGGTTCTCGGCATCTACTACCTGACCAAGAACAAGCCCGGCGCCAAGGGGGAAGGCCGCGTTTTCGGCGCTACCGATGAAGTCGTCCTCGCGCTGGAAGCCGGCGAAGTCGAGCTGCTCACCCCGATCCGTTTGCGCTACACCGGCGAGGTCATCGACCTCACCACGGCGTACGACAATCAGGACGTGCCGCACACCGAACCGGTCAAGATGGAGCGCCAGTTCATTCAGACGACCGTCGGCCGCGTCATTTTCAATTCGCACTTGCCGGAAAAGTTCCCTTACGTGAACGGTCTTCTTAAGAAGAAGGGCGTCCAGCAGCTCGTCTATTACGCTTACTTGCGCTTCGGTCTGGAAGACACTGTCGTTCTGCTCGATCACTTGAAGGAGCTGGGCTTCACCTACGCCACCAAGTCCGGCATCTCTATCGGCATTGACGATATGCTCATCCCCGGCGACAAGAGCAAACTCGTTGAAGGCGGCGAGAAAGAAGTGGTCCGCGTCCAGCAACAGTATCTCGATGGCGCGATCACACACGGCGAACGCTACAACAAGATCGTCTCTATCTGGGGCGACATCACCGAAAAAGTAGCGGACGAAATGTTCAAGGCTCTCGAAACTCAGGACAAGGAAGGCGTCATCAACCCTGTTTACGTCATGGCGGACTCCGGCGCCCGCGGTTCGAAACAGCAGATCCGCCAGCTTTCTGGCATGCGCGGGCTGATGGCCAAGCCTTCAGGCGAAGTCATGGAAACACCCATTACCTCCAACTTCCGCGAAGGCCTCACCGTGCTCGAATATTTCATCTCGACGCACGGCGCTCGTAAGGGATTGGCCGATACCGCGCTCAAAACCGCCGATTCCGGTTACCTCACCCGCCGCCTCGTCGACGTCGCGCAGGACGTGATTATCAACGAGCGCGACTGCGGCACCAGCGACGGCATTTTCGTGGAACCCATCATCGAAGCCGGCGTCGAAGTCGAGCCGCTCCGCGACCGTATCGTCGGCCGCGTTTCTCTCGACAAGATCAAGGACTTCGAGGGCAGCGTCATCGTGGACGTGAATCAGGAAATCACCGAAGAGCTGGCGAATCAGGTGCAAGGCGCGGGTATCGAGCGCGTTCGAATCCGTTCCGTGCTCACGTGCGAATCCCGCCGCGGCGTTTGCGCGCTCTGCTACGGCCGCAATCTCGCTTCCGGCCGCATGGTCGAATTGGGCGAAGCCGTTGGCGTCATCGCCGCGCAGTCCATCGGCGAACCCGGCACGCAGCTCACCATGCGTACCTTCCACATCGGTGGAACCGCTACCCGCGTCTCTGAGCGTTCCACGCTCGAAGCGCGCAACAACGGCGTCGTCAAATTTATCGACCTCAAGTTCGTCGAAGGCCGCGGCGGCGCTTCCATCGCCATGAACCGCGCCGGCCTCATCGCCATCGTGGATGAAAAGGGCCGCGAGAAGGAACGCTACCACGTTGTTTACGGCGCGCGCCTCCGCGTACAGAGCGGCGAGCACGTCACCCACGGCCAGATCCTGGCCGAATGGGATCCGTTCACCTTCTCCATCCTTACCGAAACCGCAGGCGACGTGAAATTTGACGACCTGCGTCCCGGCTTGACGATCGAAGAGCAAGTGGACGAAGTGACCGGCCTCTCGCAGGACGTCGTGACGCTTCCGCCGGGCGATGAAAAGCATCAGCCTGCCATCCTCGTCCGCGATTCTTCGGGCAAGGTCCGCAAGAAGTACCTCATGCCATCCCGCGCCCATTTGATGGTCAAGGACGGCGACGACGTCCAGGCCGGCGACGTGCTCGCGAAGATTCCTCGCGAAACCACCAAGACCAAGGACATCACGGGCGGACTCCCGCGCGTCGTCGAGCTTTTCGAAACGCGCAAACCCAAGGACCCTGCCGTCATCAGCGAAATCGACGGCAACGTTCGCTATGGCGACATCGCCAAGGGCATGCGCAAGGTCTACGTCGAGAGCGAGGATGGCAAGACCTCCAAGGAATATTCCATCCCGCGCGGCGTGCACATCAACGTTCAGGAAGGCGACCACGTCAAGGCCGGCGAAGCCCTCATTGACGGCCCGCTCAACTTGCACGACTTGCTCGCCGTCCTCGGTGAAAAATTCACGCAGTCCTACCTGGTCAACGCCATTCAGGAGGTCTACCGCCTCCAGGGCGTCAACATCAACGACAAGCACATCGAGACGATTTCCCGTCAGATGATGCGCTGGGTCAAAGTCGAAGACGTCGGTGACACTTCGTTCCTCCTCGAGGAGCAGGTGGACAAGTTCCGATTCCGCGAGGAAAACGATCAGGTCATCAAGGACGGCGGCCGCCCTGCAACGGGCCGCCCGCTGCTCCTCGGCATCACCAAGGCGTCGCTCTCGACCGACTCGTTTATTTCCGCCGCAAGCTTCCAGGAGACTACGCGCGTCCTCACGGAAGCCGCGGTCGCTGGCAAGGTTGACTATCTCCGCGGCCTCAAGGAAAACGTCATCATGGGCCGCCTCATCCCCGCGGGGACGGGCCTCGAGCATTACCGCAGCATTCAGTTGCTGACGGAAATGCCCGCTCCCTCTCCCGTCGACGAAATTCCGGAAGCTGCCGAGCTCACCGCCGAGGAAGCTGCCGCGCTTGACTTCCTCCAGAAGGACACGGAAGCAGACGCCGCAGCAGAGGGCTAAAGCGTCTTCTCGGCCGCTGATTCGAACCGCTCGAAAACCACATCCCGCGGCGCCCCGTCTTGATCGGGGCGCCGTTTTTGTTTCCTGCTTTCGTACAGGTGCGATTCAGGAACTTCCCGTCACCGCGCTCATTGCTGAAACCCGGTTGACGTTCCTAAAATGGTGGTAGCTGCACAACGGACCAAGAGCCCCGGATTTTCGCGAGTCGCGCCCTTATAATGGCTGAAGAAAACCAACGCCCATCCCGCCCCACCCGCGGCTCGTCGCCAGGCGCAGAGGGCCGTCCCTCGGTTACTTCCCGCTTCGAACGCTTCGAAAAGCGCCAGAGCGAGCTGTGGCGGCTCACCTTCGTTGTACTTTTTTTCCTCGTCCTGGCCTATGCCTGGACGAACTGGGATGCCATCCGCTCCATGGCCCACCGGTACGAAGCCTTGCCGATCGGGTTGATTGCCCTCGTTGCCCTTTTCGGTATCTACCTCTGGAAAAAGACCTCGGAGATTTCCGAGCTGCGCGGCCTGATGCACGGCCTGGAACAGCGCGATGCTGAGCCGCCAAGCGACAAGCAACTCGACCAGCTCTTCGAAATCATCGCTCGCTCTCAGCAGGGCTATCGCGACCTGATTGACTCATTCGATGACGTTCTGCTCGCTCTTACCCTCGACGGCCAGATTCGCGCCGTCAATCGCAGTTTTTCGGACCTCGTTGACACGCCTTTCCAGCAGATTATCGGCAGGCCGCTGACTGAGTTCGTCCAGGACGTGAACGGTGATGGCAGTGAACTCGTGAAACGCGCCATGCCGCGTTTCATGGAGCGCCGCCACTGGGAAGGCGTCGTCCAGGTTCGTTTGAAGAGCCAATCTTCGGTGTTCTACTTCGATTGCGTCGCCCATGCCATGATGCGCGCGGACAAGATTCACGGCGTCACCGTCCTCGCACGCGATGTGACCGCTCTCCGCAGGAACGAAGCTCGCTTCACCGAGCTCTTTGAATCGCTCCAGGAAGGCATCTACATTGTCACGCCGGAAGGCTCCATCCTCGATGCGAATCCCGCTCTTGTGCGCATGCTGGGCTACGATTCCAAGGATGACCTGCTGAAAAGAGAAGTGGCCGAGATTTTCGTGGACCAGGCCGAGCGGAAGATCCTAAAGGAGCAAATCGAGCATCAGTCCATGCTCCAGGGCCGCGAAATCACTCTCATCCGCAAGGACGGCACGTCCATCGTTTGCTTGAACACCGCCGCCGCCGTTCGCGATAACGCCGGCCATATTGTTCGTTATCAGGGCGCGGTTATGGATATCACCGAACGCCGCGAAATGGAGCGCCGCCTTCACCAGCAGCAGGAATTTGCCCGCCGCCTGGTGGACAGCTTCCCGGATCTCATCCTGGTGCTCGATACCAGCGCTAACTACACGTTCGTCAGCCCGCGCTCGAAAGAGATTCTCGGCTTCGAGCCTCAGGAAATCTCCGCCATGGATTTTGGGCATTGCGCTCATCCCGAAGACATGCCCGCCGTCCAGGCGCTGTACGACGACATCGCGGCTGGCCGCCAGACGTTCGCATCTCTGGAAGCTCGCATCCGCCACAAGCTCGGTGAATGGCGCCGGATTCGTTTCAATTTCAGTCCGCTCTGGGATGCCAAAGGTGAGAACGAGGGTGTGGTTCTTTCCGGCCGCGATGTTACCGACCTCAAGCGTCTGGAGGAGCAGCTCATCCAGGCGGAAAAACTGGCTGCTATGGGTCAGATGCTCGCCGGCGTCGCCCACGAGTTGAACAATCCCCTTACCGCCATCCTCGGCGTTACCGAGCTGCTCCGCGAGCGGGAAGGGACCGATGACCCAACCAAGCGTCAGTTGGAACTCACCCATCGGCAAGCGCGCCGCGCCGCCCGCATCGTCCAGAATCTTCTCGAGTTCTCGCGCCCTGCGTCCCCGCACAAGAAATCGCTCGACGTCAACAGCCTCGTCGAGCGTACATTGCAACTACACGAGCATTCGCTCCGCCGCAATAACATCGAAGTGGAATTCCGGCCGGAGCCCGGCCTTCCCGGCGTTATCGGCGACGCCAATCAGCTCATTCAGGTCTTCCTGAATCTTGTCACCAATGCGGAACAAGCCATCCGCGAAGTCCGCGACTCCGGCCGCATCCAGGTGCGCCTCACTTGTAACGCCAACCGCATCAGGGTCACCGTCCAAGATGATGGCATCGGCATCCGGCCGGAAGCCCTCCCGCGCATCTTTGATCCGTTCTACACGACCAAGCGCCCCGGTGGCGGCACCGGCCTCGGTCTTAGCATCTGCATGTCCATCATTCGCGAGCACAGCGGAAACATCGAGGCGGAAACGCTCCCCGCCGGGGGCACTGCTTTCACGGTCACTCTGCCCATCGCCATGGGACAGCTGCCCGAACTCCTTCCCGCTCCTGTGGACGTTCCCTTCGAAGTCGCTCTCCCGGTCGCCGAACTTCTCAAGGATCGGACCATCCTTGTTCTTGACGACGAAGAGAGCATCCGCACGCTTCTCGACGAAGGCCTATCTGCCCAGGGCCTGCAAGTGGATTGCGTCGCCACCGTCGAGGAAGCCCTAACCCATCTCAAGCATGCTTCATACGACGTGCTCCTCTGCGACCTGCGTCTTTCTTCGGGCGGATTCGCAGTGGACGGGCGCGACGCCGCCCGGCGCATTCTCGAAGCTGCGGGGGCCCAAAAACCTGCGGTGATCTACATGACGGGGGATTTGATCGAAAACGGCCAAGACGCCGCGCGGCGCGACCTGTCCGTCTGTTTGCAGAAACCCTTCCGCATTTCGGATGTGCTTGCCTTATTGCGGGATGCCCTTGCGGCGGCCCCAGCCGAAACACCGCACAGCTGAAAAGCCACTTCAGCGCTATTTCTTTTTTCCTGGCGCTGCCGCCTTCGCTCCTGCTGATGCTGCATCCACGCCAAAATCCCAGACGTATAAGTTCATCCCATCCGGCAGAATCTCCGCCAGAGCGTACTCACCCGGCGGCAATGGTTGACTCAGCGTAAACCGGAATACTGTCGGCGCAACTTCCCATCGCTCGATAGAGATGCTGTCCCGTTTTGTGTCGATTTGCTGTCCGAAGAGGCTCCGTATCGATTCCAATTGCCGTTTGTCCCCTTTGATGATCGCGCGCACCAGTTCGACTTCCGGCCCGGACTCTCCCGGCCGGCTGCTTTTTACGATTGGTGTTGTGCGATCGGGGTCCGGCGGCGCCTCGCGCAGGTAGAACTCCACTTGTGTAGCTGTCACTCGGGTCTTGGCCTTCGTTCCCGGAATTCGCACGTTCTGTTTGCTCGGCACGATCGGAATCGGCGAAAGCACCTGTTTCAAGAACTGTTTCTTGTCCGTTTTTACCTCGGATCCCACCTGCTCGAGCGGCGTAACCGACTTCCCCTGAATCAAGAACATGCCTTCGCCCGGCGGCAGAAACACTCCCGGAGCCACCTGCAGGCTCGCATCCACATCCATCACCATTTCGATCTGCTGGGCTTGTTCCTGCGAATGGATTCTCTTTGCGAGCGCTTCCTCCTCGTTTTTCTCCTCCATCTCGGCTCGGGCTGTGGCGTCCCAATCCACCATCGCCGCCGGGATCTCTTCCCAGTCGCCTCGTTCCGCGCTCAAATAGCGGACGCGCTCTCCATTTCGCGAGTAGCCCCGCACAAGTTGGAAAGTGCCGTCTTTCAACACGAGCTTTTTCCCGCGCGGCAATCCGGGCACACCTGCCGGAGCCCTCTTGTCACCGCTCTGCTTGCTGCCTGCAAGCGGCTCTGGTCCGGCGCCAGACTGCCCGTAGACGGGCACACCCGCCCCGCCAAGAATGGCAGTCCAACAAACTAATGCGACTATCCTTGAGGAACGCATCGGCCTTCCTTCTGAGTGCGATGCATGCAAACCGGCCAGGTTTGCCTCTCCTGCGAGCATAACCCCGGCTTCCAAGCCTGGCAACCCGTGGTCTTTGGAGTCTCCAAAAACAAGAATGGCTCCCCGGCCGGTCCGGAGAGCCATTCGAATTCTCGTTGCCTTCTAGCGCTTTAGTGTGTGCACTTCGGAAAGAGCGTCACAAGAACCATCAAATCCGAGAGCGTAAAAAGCCACTGATCCGCGTTGATGCCGGCAGCTTCCGCGGCCCGCGCGATGAATCCAAGGTGGCGGCTCTTCGCAAAGTTGTGCACGTGCTCCACGCAAATCCCCGTCAGGTTCGCAACTTCCGAATCGGTGAAGATCTTTTGGCTCGACTTCACGGTGACCATGGCCCTGCTCCTCAACTTCATCCTCACTAGCTTTGATGCTGCAAGCATCGTACGCGCTGCATCTTTTCTCTAGCAATAGTCGTTCCGTTCTGGAGAGAAAAAACGGTCAGGCTAGTACTTTCCCTCGAGAATCGCATAAAACCCTCGTTTTCCTGTGTTTTTCCACGCCCACAACGGCCGGTACGAACGGAAGGCAAAGCAGTTCGAAGTGGTAAAAACTTTCTATTTTTGCAAAATTGCTACAACTTTTGGGAGCGCCGCGGCAATCTCCTTCATCTGTTTCGTGTGCCGCACCTCATGCGAGGCGATCATCTGGAGCCATTCATACGCGTTTAACATTCCTAGAAACGCGTGCGGCATAAGGTATTTACTGAGATCGCGTTCCTTGGTTTCCCCGATGAACGCTAGGGTTCTTTCCCGAACTTCCCGCAGTTCCGCAAGCATCTGTTCTTTTTCGCGGACAATCTGGGTGTCCAACGGAATCGGCGTCTTCCGCCGGATCAGCCGCGATTCGACCACCGCCATCGGCACGTGGAATCGCCTGTAAAATGGTACCGATTTCGGCGGTTTCTGCAGCATCCGATCCGCATTGCGAAGGATGGCCCTTTCGATGGTAATCAAGTGGCCGACCAATTCGCCTGCCGACCATCGTCCTTCGCAGGGCCGCGCCTCCCATTGATTTGCAGAGACCGCGTCCGCAGCGCGCAAGAGTTCCCTTTGCGCGCGGTCCAGATTTTCGACAATGGTCTTCAGCGATGGCACAGTCTCATGCGAAGAAGTAGAGAGATGCTCAAACCGTCGTTCCGCCTGCCTGCTCGAAGGCATGTGCCAGCCGCAGCACCCGCGCCTCGGCAAACGCCGGCCCAAAAATTTGCAGCCCCACGGGCAGCTTCCCGTCGATCTTTCCGCAAGGAACGGAGATCCCCGGAACCCCCGCAAGCGATCCCGTAACTGTATAAATATCAGCAAGATACATCTGCAAGGGGTCCTCTGTCCGCTCCCCCAATTTGAAGGCTGGGACGGGAGAAGTAGGCGTCAAAATCGCGTCCACCTTTGTGAACGCATCGCGAAAATCCTGTGCAATTAGCGCGCGAACTTTCTGCCCCTTCAGGTAGTAAGCGTCATAATAGCCCGCCGAAAGCACGTACGTGCCGAGCACAATCCGCCGTTTCACTTCCGCGCCAAACCCCGCGCCGCGCGTCTTACGGTACATCGACAGCAGGGAATCGTCCTCCACCCGCAAGCCGTACCGCACTCCGTCATACCGCGCCAGATTCGAGCTCGCCTCCGCGGTGGCGATAATGTAATACGCCGCAATCGCATAGTCGGTGTGCGGCATTCGAATTTCGATTAGCTCGCATCCAAGCTTCTTATAAACTTCGATGCCCGCTTCGATCTTCTTTCGAACGCCTGCATCCATTCCTTCTGCGAAATAGTCTTTCGGGATGCCCAGCCGTAGGCCTTTCACGGGCTTCCCAATTTTGTCCGGGTAATTCGGTACCGAGGCGGTCGTCGAAGTCGAATCGCTCGGGTCCCGCCCTGCGATCACCCGCAAGATGGCCGCTACATCCCTCACACTGTTCGCAAACGGCCCAATCCGATCGAGCGAGGACGCGAATGCAATCAATCCGTATCTCGAAACGCGGCCATAGCTCCCCATCATCGCGGGAATCCCGCAAAACGAACCCGGCTGCCGGATCGAACCGCCCGTATCGGTCCCTAGCGCCGCGACCGCTAGCCCCGCCGCCACCGCTGCCGCCGACCCGCCGCTCGACCCTCCAGGAACCCGGTCCGTAGCCACCGGATTCTTCACCGGCCCATACGCGGAATTCTCATTCGAACTGCCCATCGCAAATTCGTCGCAGTTCGTCTTGCCAAGAACCACCGCGCCCGCCGCCTCCAGCCGCTCCACGGCCGTCGCATCGTATGGCGGTACGTAATTCTGCAGGATCTTCGAGCCGCATGTCGTCTTTGTGCCTCGCGTGCTGATTACATCCTTGATCGCCACCGGCACGCCCGCCAGCGGCGGCAGCGCCTTTCCCCCCGCTACCAGCGCATCGATGCGGTCCGCTTGCCGCCGCGCGCGCTCCGGCGAAAGCGCCAGGTACGCGTTCAACTCCGGATTCCTTGCCGCAATCCGCGTATAAAAATCCGCCGCCAGTTCCCGCGCCGAAATCTTCTTCGCCGCCAGCGCCTCTCGAACTCCTTCAATGGTCCATTTCGTTGTCATTCTATCTAGTCAGTCCGAGATCCATGTCTTTATGACTTCCTTGCCTGTCCACGAGTAGAATCGCCCACGACCCGTAACCGCAAAACACGATAACTGGATACTTGGCGAGAATCATCGTAGGTTCGGACACTCCTTCATACTCACCTGGGCCTTCACGCCAGACTACCGGAGTTCCGTCCGTCGCCCAGGGAGCGGATTCTTGCTGGCTATCTTTCAATCACCTTCGGCACCCGAAAATACGGTGGCTCCGGGTCCGGCGCGTGCTTCAAAACGTCTTCCGCCACAGCACAAGGCACGATCAGATCCTCCCGCAGCGTGGCATCCGCCGTCTGGTCATCCGTCAACACTTGCGCCATCGGCTCAACCTTCGCCGTGTCCAGCTCGTTCAGCTTCCCGATGTATTCCAGAATTTCGTCAATCTGCGCGCGGTACGTTTCCAGCTCTGCCTCGCTCAAGTCGAGATAAGCCAGTTCCGCCACGCGCAACACATCTTCCCGGCTGATTTTCAAAGCGATTTCCTGTATTCAGGCATTCGAACGACGGGAAAATTCTAGCATATCCGCGAAGCAGTCCGCGGCCACAACTCCAAGCCATCAAAAGGCTTCGGGTCGGAAAAGAACGCGGCAAAATCAGACTGCAAGGACACACGCAGCGCGTCGTCCATTCCTTCACTGGAGCAAACCTCGCCGGTCCAAACTTCGCCTTGCACTTTCCAACGCTGGCAATTACCCTGAGCAAATTCTAGGAGGAATTCTCCATGGAACGCCCCACTCCTTCTAACTTCGAGCCCGCCCCCGACGACCTAACCCGCCGCGAGTTCCTGAGCGCCATGCTGACCACCTCGGTCCTGGCCGGGGTCGCCGGCGCTGAACTCTGGGCCGCCGGCGCCGAAAACGGTATTCCCTATCGCAGGCTCGGCCGCAGCGGTGAACGCGTCTCCGTGATTGGTTTGGGCGGCTGGCATCTCGGGATTCAGTCCGACGAACAGGAAACCGTCCGCATCATCCGCACCGCGCTCGATAGCGGCATCAACTTCCTTGACAACTGCTGGGACTACAACGACGGGGCCAGCGAAATCCGCATGGGCAAAGCGCTGCGCGACGGCTACCGCCAGAAGGCCTTCCTCATGACCAAAATCGACGGCCAAACCAAAAAGGCCGCCGCCGTGCAACTCGACGAATCTCTCCGCCGCCTCCAGACCGACCACATCGATCTTCTCCAATTCCACGAAGTCATTCGCATGACCGACCCGGAGCGCATCTTCGCCCCCGCCGGTGGAATGGAAGCCGTTCTCGAAGCGAAAAAGACCGGCAAAGTCCGCTACATCGGTTTCACCGGCCACAAAAATCCAAACATGCATCTCAAAATGCTCGAGACCGCGGCCGCCCGTCAATTTCATTTTGACGCCGTGCAGATGCCCCTCAACGCCATGGACGCCCACTACGAAAGTTTCGAGAAAAAAGTGCTGCCGGTCCTCGTGAAAGACGAAATTGGCGTCCTTGGCATGAAACCCATGGGTGCCGGACTCTTGCTCAAGAGCAACACGGTCTCCGCCGTCGAGTGTCTTCGCTACGCCATGACCTTGCCCACCAGCGTGGTCATCACCGGTTGCGAATCCCTCGCCAATCTGCGGCAGGCTCTCGATGTCGCGCAAAACTTCAAGCCCCTGACCACCGCCGAGTCCGCTGCTCTTCTTGCCAAGACAGAGCAAGCCGCTCGTGAAGGCCAGTTCGAAGGCTACAAGACCACCAACAGCTTCGACGGCACCGTCCACAATCCGCAGTGGCTCGGCTAGCGCGGATGGTTCCGGCCGGAGACGATGTTTTTCGCGTCTGGATCGCTCGTCCTCTGCTCAGGCAACAAGCCCAGCGCCGGGTATGGAATGAGTGTTTGTTTGCTGCAGTAATACGCAGCCAGGATTCCGATACTTACGCCGAAACGGAAACAGTCTTGCGCGGATACTTCTTCGCGATGTAGTTGTCAACGAGCGCCTGAAATGCCACCGCCAGCTCATCGTACGTCCCTTCCAGCGTGACGTCTTTCTGCCCATCAATATACACAGGGCAGCGCGGCGCTTCGCCCGTGCCCGGAAGGCTGATCCCGATATTCGCGGCCTTGGATTCCCCCGGGCCATTGACGATGCAGCCCATCACCGCCAGCGTCATCTCCTCCACGCCTTCATACTGCGTCTTCCAAATGGGCATCATGTCCCGGATGTAGCCCTGGACGCTCTCCGCCAATTCCTGAAACGTCGTGCTCGTGGTGCGCCCGCAGCCGGGGCACGCTGTCACGGTCGGCGCAAACGACCGGAGCCCCAGCGCTTGCAGCAGTTCGCACGCGGCGTAAACTTCTTCGCGCCGGTCGCCGCCGGGCCGCGGCGTCAGCGAGATTCGAATCGTGTCCCCAATGCCTTCATACAGCAAAATCCCCAGCGACGCCGCCGACCAGATCTGCCCCTTCATCCCCATGCCCGCTTCGGTGAGACCGAGGTGCAGCGGCTGTTCCGTCTTTGCTGACAACTCTCTGTACACCGTAATCAAATCCCGCGGCCGCGAAGTCTTGCACGAAATAATAATCTGGTCGTGCCGCAACCCGGATTCCAGCGCCAGTTCGGTGGACTCCAGCGCGGAAATCACCATGCACTCGTTGATGATTTCTTCGGACTCCTTGCCCAGATTTTTGTCGGTATTCTCCTGCATCTTGCGCATGACCAGCTCTTGATTCAGCGAGCCGCCATTGACGCCGATTCGAACGGGCTTGCCGTTGTCCCGCGCGATCTTGCAAATCGTGGAAAACTGTTCGTCGCGACGCTGCCCCGCGCCCACGTTCCCCGGATTGATACGGTACTTGTCCAGCGCTTTCGCGCATTCCGGATACTTCGCCAGCAGCACGTGCCCGTTGTAATGAAAATCCCCGATAATCGGCGCATTGCAGCCCGCGTCCAGCATCCGCTTTTTGATTTCCGGCACCGCCGCCGCGGCTTCCGGCACGTTGACCGTCCACCGCACAATCTCCGACCCCGCCTCCGCCAGCTCCAGCGTTTGCTTCAGCGTCGTCTCAATGTCCGCCGTGTCCGTGTTCGTCATGGACTGCACGACAATCGGCGCGCCGCCGCCCACGCGCACGTGTCCCACTTTCACGCCATACGTCTTGCGGCGCGAATGCCGGCTGGCCGTCGCGTCAAATCCTTCAATCTGTGTAAGCATTCCTCTTAATTCTAACTTGATTTGCCTCTCCCGCGAAATCGTGTGTGCACACCTATAGCGTCTCAGCATGAACAATTGCCGTTGTGCCCTGCGAACGACTGCACGGCTTCTTAGTTACGCTGAAGCCGCAGTAACGGCACCCTTGAAGAACGCGAGCAAGTCAGCGTTAATGGTGTCGGCTTCAGTCGTGGGCATACCGTGCGGAAAGCCCTTGTAGGTTTTCAACGTGCCATTCTTCAGCAACTTTGCCGACAGCGGTGCCGAATCGGCATAAGGCACGATCTGGTCGTCATCGCCATGCATCACTAGGACCGGCACTGTGATTTTCTTCAGGTCTTCGGTGAAGTCCGTCTGGGAGAAGGCAACGATGCCGTCATAATGCGCCTTGGCTCCTCCCATCATGCCCTGACGCCACCAATTCCAGATCACCGCCTGAGAAGGTTTCGCACCAGGTCGGTTGTAACCATAGAACGGTCCAGCCGGCAGTTCGTAATAGAACCGCGCGCGGTTGGCGGCAAGTTGGGCCTGAAGCCCGTCAAACACCTCTTTGGGCAGCCCGCGCGGATTGGCCGCCGTCTTTACCATCAGCGGCGGAACCGCGCTGAGAATTGCTGCTTTTGCCGCCCTGCCTTCGCCGTGGCGCGCCAAGTAGTGCACCACTTCGCCGCCGCCGGTCGAGTGGCCAACGTGCACCGCTTCCTTGAGGTCGAGATGTGCGGTCAGCGCCGCCAGGTCGTCGGCGTAATGATCCATGTCATGGCCGTCAGAGGTCTGGGAGGAACGGCCATGCCCGCGCCGGTCATGCGCAATCACACGATAGCCGTGGTTAAGGAAGAACAGCATCTGCGTGTCCCAATCATCAGCCGACAGCGGCCAGCCGTGCGAGAAAACAATCGGTTGGCCTGTTCCCCAGTCCTTGTAGTAAATCTGCGTCCCGTCTTTCGTTGTGATCGTGCTCATAAAAATACCCTCCTCACTTGCTGTTTTTCTCAAGCTGTTCGCACAGCTTCACCGCGAAACTTGATCGCCGCGCCAATTCCCAGCACTACGAAGAGCGCCATGCACACGAGCTGGGCAACCAAAAAAGGCGGCTCGGACCCCGTCGGAGCCGTGGCCTTCAGCACCGGCACTTTCATGAAAAGCTGCGCGATCAGTACGAACACATTCAGATACAGCGCAATCACGGCGCTGATCACGTAACCGCGGCGCCAGCCCCCGGCGAGTTGCCGCACATAGCGCGCAAAAATCGCAATCGCCAGCACCACCATCGATATAATGCCGACCCCATGCGACGGCATAAACTTGTGAAACGGAAAAAGAAACCCGGTCACGCTCGTCAGCACCGTCGTTATCAGAAACAGCGCTGTCCATCCATCAAGCCGTTTCCCCGCAAGCATCCCGAAGGCGACCACTAGCCCCGAGAAAATACCAATCAAGCTCAACACCACGTGTACGAACGTGAATGTCGTCGTTCCCAAGATCATGAGCTTCCCCTTCTTGGCAACCTTGGATAATCCCGGCGCCCGAGACGATACTTTCTACTCCCCAGCGGCGCATCTTTCAAGCGCCCTCTTTGCCCATTGCTCTTCGCTCGCACCTCCCGGAGCCACTCAGGCCCCTCGCTATCCCCCTTGCACGGCCGTGTGACGCCTACCTGCTAGGTGGTACCCAATGGGAAGGTCCCGAACGCGGGTATATACTTGCGCGTGGAGTTTCACACTCGTGAGGCAACTCAATAACCTTATAAGGACGGTCGCGCTACTCGTGGCCGGCCTGCCCACGACTGCGCTGAGCGCTCAAACACCCCGCTGGCCCGAGCAGAGGGCCACCGCCTGGTACGCGCAGCAGCCCTGGCTGGTGGGAAGCAACTACGTTCCCAAGTCGGCCATCAACCAGCTGGAAATGTGGCAGGAAGCTACGTTCAGTCCCGAGGAGATCGAGAAGGAATTTACCTGGGCCGAAGCGATGGGCATGAACACCATGCGCGTTTTCCTCCACGACCTCCTTTGGCAGCAAGATGCCGCCGCCTTTCAGAAGCGCATAGATCAGTTCTTGACCATTGCCTCACGCCATCACATTCGTCCGATGTTTGTACTCTTCGACTCGTGCTGGGATCCGTCACCTCATCTTGGTCAGCAGCATCCGCCGGTTCCGGGAGTCCACAACTCCGGCTGGGTGCAAAGTCCCGGCGCGAAGGCGCTGGGCGACCCAAATCAATACCCGCGGTTGAAAGCCTACGTCCAAAGCGTCGTAGCAGCCTTCGCGAAGGACGATCGCATCCTTGCCTGGGACGTCTGGAACGAACCCGGCTCCGATAACCTTGGCAGCTACCCGAAAGACGAACTAAAAGACAAGATTGCCCGCGTGACGGTGCTATTGCCTCAAGTGTTTGCTTGGGTGCGAGACGCGAATCCCACGCAGCCGCTCACGAGCGGTGTGTGGGCCGTGGACACTTCGCCCGACGGAGCCAACCTTGGTGAACTCCAGCAAATTCAACTCCGCGAATCCGACATCATCACCTTCCATAACTACAGCTGGCCGGAGTACTTCAAGAGCCAGGTGACCTGGCTGAAGAAATACAACCGTCCTGTGATTTGCACCGAATACATGGCGCGTTCCGTGGGCAGCACGTTTGACACGGTCTTGCCGATCGCCAGGCAAGAGCGCGTCGGGGCCATCAATTGGGGATTCGTCGCCGGCAAAACCCAAACCTATTTGCCGTGGGACTCCTGGGAGCATCCCTACGTTCTCAGCCAGCCGTCAGTTTGGTTTCACGAGGTGCTCCGTCCCGACGGAACACCCTATCGCCAGGCCGAGGTGGATCTGATCCGCCAGCTCACGGGAAAGCATTAGGGATTGCAGTCCGCTTTGCGTGCTAAGCAGAGCAAGTCGTCGTTGCGTCAGAATCCCTAAGAAAGTGCCAACGATGACAGCGGAAAGTGAGTCCGTGCCTAAACCTAGTCTAGCGATGGAACCCTATCGAAAAACCGCAGGGGCGCTTCCGATACCTTCAGAGAAACAGATCGCCAACGTCTGAAGGGACTCATGCGGGACACCGTAGCGATGGTTCTCGAGTAGGCGTACGGCAAGCTCTAGGCATCTATCTCGAGTTCTCGATCTTGATGACGGCGTGCGCGATTTCCTCGAGTTCATTTCGCAATTCGAGCCAACGGCCGGGGCCCACCGTCGCGACAAAATGTTTGTGTGCCTTTCGCCAGAGCGAGAGGCTGCGAGCAAGTGTGCGCACGCCCTTGGGCGCAATCGTCAGGAATCGCTGGCGCATGGTGGAGCGCTCGGAGATCTTGATGAGTCCTTCTTTCTGCAGAAGCCGCAAACTCCGAGTGAGCGTCGTCTGGTCGATGATCAACACTTCCGCCAGGGCGCCGATGGAGACCGGCTGGTTCTTCGCAATGCCCACCAAAATAGCGAACTGCGTCGAGCGTATACCGGATTCCTGCAGCGCTGCATCATAAAGCTGGGTGACCGCGCGCGCGGTGCGGCGAAAGTTGAACGAGGCGCAATACCCCGTTCCGGTCAAATCCAATTTGGACGAATCCTGCCGCATTTTTAGACAATTCGCTTGACTTGTATATACATCTCAAGATATAATTAATTTCAACGCGGCGTCAAGTGACGGAAGGTCTGGCCGGGTCGGAAGCCATTCTGCGAGTGGAATAAACTCCATGTTGAATCGGTTCTAAGGTCGAGGCCGAGGGTGATTTCCATGAGTTCGCAACTGGCTCCCATGCCGTCTCCGCAGTTCGCTGCAAGTACTGAAAGGGGGTTCGCTCCCCCCGCTCGGTACGTCCGCTTTGGATCCTTCCATCTCGACCTCCGAAGAGAGGAACTGCTCAAGGATGGAACGCGCGTCAAGCTGCAGGGCAAAGTGTATCAAGCGCTGCTTGCGCTCCTCGAAAAACCCGGTGAAATCGTGAGCCGCGAAGCGCTCTGCAAGCGCCTGTGGCCCTCGGATACGCACGTCAAATACGACGCGAATGTAAACACCACGGTGAACAAGCTGCGCCAGGTTCTCGGCGATTCTCCGGACCAGCCCACTTTCGTGGACACTATTCCCCGCAAGGGCTACAGCTTCGTCGCAGCCATCGAATATCTGGATCAGCCGCCTCCGCAGCAAAACCAGGAGCCGGAAGAAAAATCGTCAGCCGTCGCGGAAACGTTGTCCGGCGAATCAAAAGGTTCTTTTCTACGCGCGGCGTTTTCTTCCAAGTGGTTTGCGGCCGGCGTGATTTCTCTCGTCCTGGCCGGTATGCTGTTTGGGGCCGCGCTCATGCTGTATTCTCACCGCGGGATTTAGCCGCGCATCAAAATATCCTTCCCCATACAGGCGCCAGCGCGCAAATCGCGCCGAAAAATCTTTACAGTGTGCCTCGAAGGCCGAGGGCGTCCGCTTGTTCGCGCATGGCGCCGATGCAAAACGTGATGTGCTCTTCGAGCGGGATGCCGAGTTCTTCCGCGCCTTTGCGGACATCATCGCGGGAGACGCCTTTGGCGAAAAGTTTGTCTTTCATGCGGCGCTTCACGGAGTCCACCTCGAGATCGAGAATGCTTTTGGACGGGCGGACGTAGACACAAGCGGTGAGGAAGCCGGCGAGCTCGTCACAGGCGAAGAGCGTGTGCTCGAGCGCGGATTGGCGCGCCACGCTGCAGTAATCAGCGTGAGATAGAATGGCGCGGACGATTTCCTCCGAATAGCCGCGCTCGCGCAGAATCTTTGCGCCCTCCGAAGGATGCCCCTGATTGGGGGAGTGCTCCTGGTTGGGCCAGCGCTCGTAATCGAAATCGTGCAGCAGCGCGGCGAGGCTCCAGGTTTCTTCATCGGCGCCGGCTTTGCGCGCGTAGGAGCGGACGCACGCCTCGACGGCCAGCATGTGTTTGCGCAGGCTCTCGGAAGCGGTGTACTCGCAGAGCAGTTTCCAGGCGTCGTCGCGGCTCGGCATGCGGTTCTCCCAAAATGAAGCGGATAGTGTAGCGCAGGGAAAACGGAAGTGCCCCCACCCCCATGTTTTTTGTAAGTGAGGAGTCTAAAGGACTTAGCGATCCTATAAGTTTTTTGTTTGCAACACTTACAAGAGATCTCATAAGTGTTGATTCTAAAGGAGCTTAGGTACGCTGGGGAATGGAAAGGTGAAACTGGAAAACCGCCACTTATGCTGCGCATGAATGGACACCCGGCGGGGCACCAAAATCGCATGACGAATTACGCGGGGCCACCCATTCATGGAAGGCCGTCCAAAAATTCAGGGACAGCCGCGTTTCACCCTCACGAATGACTTTTTCCGCCTAATTATTGGCATCCTGGGGCTGCTTATCTTGCTCGCGCTGCTTCATTGGTGACACTAGCTCGATAAATCCGAGTTTCTGGCACCTTCACGACGACCAGATCAGACACACCCTGCCTTCCGGCATTTGCCACTACTTCGTCGTAAGTCGCACCGTAGGCAATAAAGCGCTGATTATCTTCAGAGAACGCAATCCATCCATTTAATGGCGCTTCCTGTACGTCTATCCCGGCTTGGCTCAATTTTGGCTACCTCATCTTCCTCTTTGGTCTCTCATATATGATGCGGGAAACATGAAAAATGTTTCAGCCTAAGCAGCTAATTCAGCCTCTCGACGATGATCTGCCTCTCCGTAACTTTCGTCGTAACCGCCGTCGCCAAGTAAGGCTTTCCCGGCGCTTGCGAGGAAATCTCGGTTGCAAGGTCAAGAACTGGAAATTCGGGAAGGCCTGGTCCACAGGCCTGGTAGCATGTTTTCTTGGCTTAGTCACAAACAATGTTCCCGGTTAAAGAACTGGCGTCGCTGCGATTTCAATGTATCGTGCCCCCTATAGGGGAATGATTTCAGAAACTGCGACGACCGCACCACTAGCGGTGTGGTGGGTGGGGGGAGCAGATACAAGGACTCGTGGAAAAGGCAGGAGCGAGGAGGTGAGAGTGGCCGGACGGACGGGCGAAAGCAGGGCGTAAACAGGGAGAAGCGCGGCTGCGAACCTAAAAAATAGTCCAAAAATACTCTTGACAGAAAATGGCAGGCACACGATACTCCCGATGCGCCAGTCACTGCCTTCCCTGAGAACGTTCCGACGTTCCTCTCCTATCCGCGCGCCGGAAAAAAACCGTCAACGAGGAGCATCGGTGTCGGCACAATTAGAGAAAGAAATGATTTCGTTAGAAATGGATCGGGAAGTCATCCGCTGCAAAACTTGTGGTCTCGTCCAGTACCGGACGCGCACGGGAAATTGCAGGAGATGCGTGCGCGCCTTACCTCAGCGTTTGGAGTTCCTGATTCCTCCCCCGGCACCACCGGAGGAAGAGGCCGCTGAGCCTACGTCGGAAAAATTCGTGAATCAGGAGACGGTCGAAAATATCGGCCAGCGGATTCGCCAGTTGCGCGAATCACGCGCAATGACGCAGAGCCAACTGCAATCGCGCTCGAAGGTGTCGCGCTCGTACTTGTCGCGCATCGAGAGCGGGCAGATGACGCCGAGCCTCGGGACGCTGGAGAAGATTTCGGAAGCGCTGAACGTGGGGCTGAACCGGTTTTTTATTCCGGAATCCGACGGGGAAGCGCTGCTCGAGGATCCGTTCATTCAAGGATTGCGGCCGTTCCTGCGGCAACTGGATTGGGAACAGTGGCAGTCCATCCTGAAGAGACTGCAAGCGATCAGCGACCACGTTCATGAAGCACCGATCAATCTCCGCCCTATCGGTAATCCGGCGCGGCTGCCGCAGCCCGCGTCGGCGAATGGAAACGGAAACGGACCCATCGGGACCGGCCATTCGAATGGGTTTGCGCACACGCAGGCCCATGGACAACCGCAGGGCTATGCGCTGCGGCGTCCGAGCGAGCCCTTCGGAGGGACTCACGGTAAGCCCTTCGGGGCTCAGGGCAAGCCGGTGTTGCAACGGCCGCTGGCGCGGTAAGATTTTAGACGGAGTTGTTTATAGCGCGGCGTCCCGATCATAGGGGCGCCGCGTTTTTTCGTTTGCGGAAGATGCAGTAGACAGTCCTCAGCTCTCAGTAATCAGAAGGGACAGGCAGGACTGCCTGTCCTACTTTATTTTGGGAAGAGGATTTGTTCAGAGAGACGACTACTCGCGGATGACGGAGACTTTGGCGGCGGGGACTTCGAGGCGCATGAGGCGATGATTGTTGTCCAGGAGCAGAAGGATTTCGACGTCGGACGTGGTGACCTTGAGGCCTTCATAGGATTTTCCATCGGCGGAGGCGGAGCCGGTGGACTCGATGGTGATGGTGCCGGGGGTCAGTTCCTGCGGGATGATGACGGGGAGAGTTTGTGCGCCGCGCTTGGACCAATCGTAGACGCGGGCGAGGACGGCGTACTGGTGGTAGAGGTTGTTGTCGAGGACGGCGACGAGGGGCGTGTTGAAGGAAAGAGTTTGTTCGAATGGGCGAGCGCCTTGCATCTCGAGAGTGATTTTAGCGACGCCGTTGGCGAAGAGGATGTGGGCGCCGTTGGTTTTTTCGGCTTGCGCGGTCCACTCGTAGCTGATGGGGGCGCCATCGGATTGCAGCGTGAGCGTGCCGGAAATCTTGCTGGCCGGGCCTTCGGGTGGCTTGATGTCCGCGGTACCTTTGGCGCGCCAGCCAGCGCCGGAAGGCGCGATTTCGAAATCTTCCCGGCCGACGGTCTGGCCGTCGAGCTTTATGGTGAGTTTGCCTTTGTCCTGGGCGAAGACGCCGGGGCTGCTCTTCTGGGCAGCGAGAGTCAAGGCGGCGCAGCCGAGGATTGTTAGAACAGCAGCAACTATCTTTCTGCATTTCATGGTGCGTCTTACCCCCGTGCTCATTCTCTCTCAGTGAAGAGGTTTCTCAACGAGGAGATGCGATTCGTTTCCGCCGGAAGCAACAATGCCGCGCCGGAGAATCTCCGCAACGACCTGGGCGGGTTCGCCGGAGCTGTCAACGCGATAGTCGGCGAGCTGATAGGAAGGCAAGCGCTGAGCATAGAGCGCGCGGAAGCTGGATTCATTGCGAAAAAGTGGGCGGCCGGTCATGGTCATGCAGCGCGCGAGGAGGACGTCGAGAGGCGAGTCCAGCCAGAGGACGGACGCATTCGAAGCGCGCAGAAAATCGGGGCAGCCGGGCTGCGCGTAGGTTCCCCCACCGAGGGCGAGGACAGTGGCTTCTTTGTGTTCGGAGGCGCGGCCGAGGGCGGCGCGGAGCTGATCGGCTTCGATTTGGCGGAACGCCGGCTCGCCGAGGCGTTCGAAGATCTCCGGGATTTTCAGGCCCGCGGATTCTTCGATGCGTTCATCGAGATCCACCAAGCGCCAGGCAAGCTGGCGCGCGAGTAGCGTGCCGACCGTGGTTTTGCCGGAGCCCATGAAACCGACGAGGCACAAGATCGGGACGCGAGATTGCGGCCCGCGCAAAGGAGGAGTGGTACCCACGTGATTTTTCTCGCGCGAGATACTAATCGCGCTTCAGAATACGAATTGTACCACTGTAGGAGGAGAGCTCGACTTTCGCGAGGCCCTGACCGACGGTGCCGAAGAAGCCTTTGGTGAACTTGGAAGCGATGCGCTTGATGCCGTGCGAATCGGGCTTGAGGAAGGCGGCGGCGCGGTTGTCCACGGTGCCCAAGGTGGTTTGAGCGTTGAGGTCGAACGAGTCGGCACCGGAGAAGCGGACTTCGACAAGGCCCTTGCCGCTCTTCATGGTGTAGAGGCCCGTGCGGATAAAATCGCCGTCGAAGAGAATGTTTCCGGAAGTTGTGAAGATGCTGACATTATTGAGCGCCGGCTGAAGAAGCTGGGCTCCGCCGCTGATGGACTTGAAATCCAGCTTGCCGGCACATTGCGTGCAGACCAGGGAGCCTTCCGTGGTGCGGATGATGATGTAGCCGGAAACTTCCTTGAGGTGGACGTCGCCCTTGACGCTTTCGAGCGTCATGTCGCCCATGACCTGCTCGACGTAGATGAGGCCAGTCTCGGTCTTCAGCTGTAATTCGGTTTCTTCGGGGACAGTGAGCTGGAGGTCCGCTTCGAGTTCCAAAGGCTGGGCGGCGGAGTCCAAAATGTTGGCGGTGACATCGATGCGGTCGCCGACCTGCTCCATTTCAAAGCCAATCTTGTTGGAGAGCTGGCTGGCGGAGATGTCCACCTGGGCATTCTTGGAAGACTTTACTTCGATGCGGCCGTTGGCGACGTTGTGGATCACCACAACGGGCCGGCTCTTCACCACAAAATGCTTCTCGAGATGATCACCGGCAGCGCGCGCGGAGATGCCGGAGCAGAGAAAAACAACGGCGCCGGCGACGGGCAGGATGCTGCGCTCAAAGTCTTGAAGACGCATGTTAGTGAAAGCTCCCTTCGCGATCCATCATCGCGGATAGTAATTCCGCCTTTTGCTGATAGGCGTTGGAAAGGTATTCGCGCGCCAGGTCGTCCTGCGGGGCATCATTCACACGGCGCTCGCAGTCGGCAATAAAATCGTCAATGGTTTGAAGATTCTCGCGCAGGGAAGTATCCACAGGCGAGGTGCTGGCGAGGATGATGCCTCGCGCGAGGGGTTCCTGTTCATTCAAGACTGTGCGGGTGGCAGCAAAGGGCCCGGAAGCGATGACGGTGTCTTGGATCGGCGGGGCCTTCCTGCCGAAGCCATTACCGGTGCGGAGCTGGAGGAAACCGGCGGCGATAATGAGCAAGCCCACGGTGGCTGTCGCAAGCGCGCGACTGCGGAAGAATTCGCTGAAACCTTGCCACCAAGAAATATGCTCCGGGGCGGGCACAAAGGCGGGTTCCTTGATAATCCCTTCGCGTTCGAGCTGGGCGCGAAGAGATATCCAGATATGATCGGGGGGCGCGATTTCGGAAGGCATCTTACGAGCGACATCCACAATACTGGTCAAGTCCGCAATGTAGTCGCGGCACTCCCGGCACTGTGCGAGGTGCGTGTTTACTTCCTTGGGCAGAGGCGCCAGGCCTTCCTGCTCAACAACGGCTTCCACGTCCTTACACTGCATGAGACTTCACTCCAAAGAAGGCAGGCGCTGGATGGCCGCCCTCTCGACTTCTCTCAAAAGTTGCCAGCGCATCCATCGTCGATGATTACGTCGCGAAGCCGAATGCACACCCGAGAGTTGCGCTCATTGTAGCTCAATCGTTGTCCGCCGTCTGAGCTTTTGCGGCGTGCCGTTCTTGCCGCGCCTGCTCCCGAACTTCTTCCTGGAGCAACTCGCGCAGACGAGTTCGGGCTTTGTGCAATTGCGACTTCGAATTTCCCACCGAACATCCCATGATGTCCGCAATCTCGTTGTGCTCGTATCCCTGGACGTCGTGGAGCACAAAAACGGTCCGGTAGCCCGGGGGAAGCTTCTCGACGGAACGCTCCAAATTGACCCGGTCGACCGCACCGCTCAAACGAAGATCCGGCGCGCCAACGTCTTTCCTGGGGCCGCCGGTTTCTTCATCCGGCTCAGTAGTCTCTTCGAGCGAGGCCACAGGGAGCGACTTCTTGCGCAACCGCATCAACACCACATTGACCGTCATGCGATGCAACCAGGTCGAGAACGCCGACTCACCGCGGAAAGTGCCGATCTTGCGAAAGAGCTGCAGGAAGGCTTCCTGCATAAGATCTTCCGCATCCGCGGGGTTGTTGACCATCCGGAGGCATAGAGCGTAAACGCGGCGGCCATGAAGGTGGTACAAGAATTCAAAAGCCGCGGCATCACCGGCCTGGGCCAGGCGGATGGCATCCGCCTCAATCAACGGTTTAGAGGATTGAGGGGAAGCCTGCGCATTCGGATCGCGTGGTTGTAATCGGGCCAACGGTCCAATAGCGGCGCATCCACTGGTTCGGATGCGCCGGATGCCTCCTAGAGTTGTCCTGCCTGAAGCCCGCATACGCTAATCAAACACCCCAGAGAGAAGCATGTTGCAGGGACGTGTTCTTCAGGCGCCGCGGGCGAGCAGACCGGACTATTGTCCCGCGATCGGGGTCATACGTCTATGGCGGATCGCTTGCAGACGTGTATGGGCTTCGGATCGCCGAGGCTTTGACTGTTCAAGAAAAGTCTGCTGGAAGGCCCCAAGCTGGTCGGCAGGAAGGACGAGGAGAAACGACTTCAGGAGGACGATGGTCTCTCGGAGACAAGTATTCAGGTCGTAGTGGTCCGCGTCTACCATTTCCCACATCCTAACGGGATCTTCAGAGGCCTCGTCGGAAAGATCGACGGCGCATAGGCAGTAGTTTGTCCCGAGGTCCTCAACCATTTCACCCAAAACGCTCACTTTGTGGAGAAACTGCAGGCGGTGGGAGAGCAAGACGCGGCTTAAGAGATTGCTCAATCGAGCGGACTTCTGGCTTTTTTGTCCCTGAAAATTGGCGGGGTCCAGGGGAGCCGCGTTGGGGATCGTACCGTAGTGCTTGGCGTGCTCGTAGAGGGCGCGGAGCAGTCCACCAAGCGGTTCTGTCAGCAAAAGACAGAGCTCGGATGAAAAACGGACCGCTTGGAGGGATTGGCTGATGCGTAGGTCTTGCCGCAATTCAAGAGCCTCATTCAGGGAGATGCTCAACATCGTGTAGTTGGACTCGAGCTCCTGGACGTGGATGCGGAAAAGTTTTTCCTGTTCTTGAGGGAGCCAAGAGCGCCAATCTCTATCGACGGATGTTCCGCGGACAAGTGGGGTGCGGACAGAGTCATTCACGGGCGTTCTCCCGGGGAATAGAGTGGGGAGTATAGCAAAAAATGAGCGAGGTCCATCAAAATGATTCCCAAAACAGGAACGGAGGCTTCCCAAACGGAAATTAACCAGGCAGTTAGAGACCGAGGGGGTAAAATTCGCGGTAGCTAGTTAGCTTCTGACTGCCTGAGGTAGCGCGCGTGGGATGCGATCTGGTTCCTGGACGGCGAAAGTCTGTCTCTGGTTAAGACTTAGTATTCGCTAGGCCTTTGAGATGCGCTCGGCTTACACTGCTAAGCACTGCCCCGGGCTCCGAGAAATCTCAGCTAAGTCCCGCGGACAAGAGGAAAGATGGCCACAGCGGTAGCACATCCAAGCACACCCACAAAGACTACGCGCGGCATGCCAGGCCGCCGGTACGACCATCTATTTTTCTCGGTCATGGCGCTCTGCATGCTGGCAACGGTGTTTGTCGGCTTTGCGCATACGTACTATCTCGCGGGTGTGTTTCATGCGCCGCTGCCCAGTCTGATCATTCACCTGCACGGGGCGGCATTTTCCTGCTGGATCCTCCTGCTCGTTACGCAAACATCGCTGGTTGCCGCCGGCCGCGTGGATGTGCATCGCCGCCTCGGCATTGCGGGCTTCCTGCTTGCGATTCTCATGGTCATGCTCGGCGTTTTGGCGGCGACCGATTCGCTCGTGCGGGAGGCCGGGCCTGCGGGCCGGGATCCTAGATTTTTCTACATCGTTCCCCTAACGGACATGCTGGTTTTTGCAACACTCGTCTTTTTCGCTACGCGCGCCCGCTCCAATCCCCCAGCGCACAAGCGCTTCATCTTCGTCGCCACGACTGCGCTGTTGATTGCCGCCATCGCCCGCTGGCCGTTCGGCTTCGTGAATAGGAACGCGGCAGTGGCAGGGCTGCTGTCCTACAGCCTCCTAATTATCTTGGTGGCCTACGATCTGTGGTCCACGCGCAAGGTTCATCGCGCCACGATATGGGCAGGGGCCTTTCTGATTCTCGTGCAGCAGATTCGATTTCCCATCGGGAAGACCGCTGCGTGGCAGGCCTTCGCCGGCTGGGTACAATCCCTCGCCCGTTAGGCCAAATCAAGATCAGGCCATGAAGAAGCGACCACGGTAGTTTCGGGCGGAATCGACCGCGTACCCGGCAGGCCTTCGCGGCGCTCATCAAACAAAGTGTTCTCAACATTCGGCGTTTCTTGCTCTACCAGTACTCGGGCCGTTATACTCGCGGGCACTCTATTCTGAGAGGATTTCCTGTTGCAATTTGAGCCGCGGGACCAATTCGAACAGCGCCAGAAGAAGCTCCAGCAGATCCAGGCGCTGGGGCACGATGCGTATCCGCGGGAGTTTCAGTGGACGGATACGGCGGCGGCGCTGGTGGAGCAGTACGGCCAGACGCCGGGAGCGGAACTGGAGGCGAACAAGCGCGAGGTGCGGGTGGCCGGGCGGATCGTATCTTTGCGGCTGATGGGCAAGGCGGGATTTGCGCACCTGCAGGGAGCCGGGAAGCGCATCCAGGTGTATGTGAAGAAGGATGTGGTCGGTGAGCGCGGGTTTGAATTGTTTCATCTTCTGGACCTCGGTGATTCGATTGGGGTGCGCGGCCACCTGTTTCGAACGAAGACCAACGAGCTTTCCATCTGGATCGAGGAGTTGTTCTTTCTTTCGAAAGCGCTGCTGCCGTTGCCGGAGAAATGGCACGGGCTGACGGACGTGGAGCTCCGATATCGGCAGAGGTATCTCGACCTAATCGCCAATGAGAAGGCGCGACAGGTATTCGTGACGCGCGCGCGGATCATCCAGGAGCTGCGGCAGTTTTTCGATGGGCGGGGCTACATCGAAGTGGAAACGCCGATGATGCATCCGATCCCCGGCGGGGCCGCGGCAAGGCCATTCATAACGCACCACAACACGCTGGACATTGATTTGTACCTGCGGATTGCGCCGGAGTTGTATTTGAAGAAGCTGACGGTCGGCGGGTTCGACCGCGTGTACGAGATCAACCGGAACTTCCGCAACGAAGGGATTTCCACGCAACACAATCCGGAATTCACGATGCTGGAGTTTTACGAGGCCTATAGCAACTACCGCGATTTGATGGATATGAACGAGAAGCTGTTCGCGCTGCTGGCGAAGAAGATTGCCGGTTCCACCACGGTGAAGTACGGAGAGACGGAGCTGGATTTTTCGAAAATGCAGCGACTCTCGATGCGCGAAGCAATCGTGAAATATTGGCCGCCGGAGGCAGGTGTGCCGCCAACTCTGGAAAAGCTGTCTGCTCCTGGCGGCGCTCACGAGGCAACGAAACGGTACAACGCCTGGGCAAAGCAGAGCGGAGCACCTTATGCTGCAGCCAAGGGCACTTTAACGGACGGCGAATGGACAGGGTTGCTCTTTGAGACCATGGCGGAAGACAAGCTGATCCAGCCGACGATTCTCTACGATTTTCCGACGGATATCTCTCCTCTTTCGAAACAGAAGCCGGAGGACCCGTCGCTTACCGAGCGATTTGAAATCTACGTGGCCGGGATGGAAGTGGCGAACGGGTTTTCGGAGTTGAACGATCCCGCCGAGCAAGAGCGCCGGTTTCTGGCGCAGATTGCCCAGGGTGGGGATGCAGTGCCGAAAGAGCTGGACGTTGATTACATCCGCGCGCTGTGCCACGGCATGCCGCCGACGGCGGGCGAAGGAATCGGAATCGACCGGCTTACGATGCTTTTGACCGACTCACAATCCATCCGCGACGTGATCCTGTTTCCGCTGCTGAGGCCCGAAGGCGGCGGCGAATCATCTTCCACTTCCGAAGCGCACGGCGCGTAACGTATCCTTCCAACCACGATGCGATTCGAATGGTTTGTGGCGAGGCGGTACCTGCGGTCGCCCTACCGTCCGGTGGTGCTGCGGCTGGTGACCCTGTTTTCGGTGGTTGGAGTGGCGGCGGGCGTTGCAACGCTGGTGATCGCGCTCTCGATGAACACGGGTTTCCGGGAAACGTTGCAAGAGCGGTTGCTCGGAGTGACGGCCCACGTTTCTCTCACGCGGCCGGGTTCCGGCGGAATCAAAAACTACGAAGAAATGGCCACGAAACTTTCGGCCATACCTGGAACGCGCTCTGTTACGCCGGCGGTCTACCAGACGGTGTTGCTGTCGTTCGCGGGGCAGGCGCGCGGCGTGGTAACGAAAGGGATCGATCCGGAACGCGAGCGGAAGAGCGACGAGGCGTTGCAGCATGTCGTAGCAGGGCGTTTGGATTTTTCCGCGGATGCGGACGGCGTTGACGCGCTGCTGGTCGGCAGACAACTTGCCGAGGAATGGAAACTATCGCCCGGCGATTACGTCACGCTGACGAGTCCGCAGGGAAGATTGACGCCGTTTGGATTGGTACCGCGCACACGGCGATTTCGCGTCGCGGGAGTGTTTGATTCCGGCTTTTACGATTACGACGAAAATTGGTGCTTCATGACTCTTGCGGCGGCGCAGGGGCTTTCCGGAGCGGGCGATGTCGTCAACGTTTTGGAGTTGCGACTGAATCAGCCAGAAAGCGCGCCGCAAGTCGCAGAAAGAGCGCTGAAAATAACGGGCCCTGGTTACTCGGCGGCGACGTGGATGGAAGAAAACCGGGCGCTGTTCCGCGCGCTACGATTGGAAAAGCTGGTGACAGCGATTTTCATCGGACTGATTACTTTTGTAGCGGGGCTGAATATTCTGGTGGTGCTCTCGATGACGGTTACGGACAAAGCGCGGGACATTGCTGTGCTGATGTCCATGGGTGCGCGACGAAAACAGATTCGCGCGGTTTTTTTTTGGCAGGGAATCATTATCGGAACGACCGGTACGCTTGTTGGTCTAGCGATCGGCTATGCTTTTTCGTTCATCGCGGGGAACTATCACCTGATTCCACTGGATCCACAGGTATATGCGGTACCGTATGTGCCATTTCAGCCCAGCATTTTGGACGGATTGTGGATTGCGTTGGTGGCGATGGGGGTCTCGGTCGTTGCGACCATCGTTCCCGCGAGAGCTGCGGCACGGCTGCTGCCCGTGGAGATTCTCCGATATGAATAGGGGCAGGAATCTGGCGAGAATAAGGATATCCCGGGGGTGGATTTGGCGCGCGATTTGCTCCTAGTAAGGGGAAAGGCAGGCGGGTATGCCCGGGGACTGCCTTCAAGTCCCGGGTGCGGGAATTACCCACCTTAAGATGTTGAAGACAAAAAGATTACAGGTATTACAGGATGGCTCGAAATTGCCCTCTTTTTGGCAGGCAGCGAACTGGCGGAAATAGGAAACACTTTGGGTCGCTGGGTGCACATCTAGTTGAGGCTTCTGGCGGCACGAGGATTGGCCTGGAGCATCTAACCTAAGGTAAGCGGTAGAGAGGTACGAGGCGGGCGCGGATCATTAGAATGATGCAGGAAGCAAAATACGTTAACGGTGAGGCCGAAAGCAGCTTGGGAACGGCAGGAATTGTGCTGGAAACGCGCGATCTGAAAAAAACTTACGGAAGCGGCGAAAAGAGTCTTCCAATCCTGGTGAATGCAAATCTCATTTTGCGGCGAGGGGAGATGGTGGCGATTGTTGCACCATCGGGAGCGGGCAAAAGCACTCTGCTGCATCTTCTGGCTGCGCTAGACACGCCAACGAGCGGTACAGTATACTTCGCAACGAAAGCCATCGAAACAAATAATGATGACGCGGCGCTGGCAGAATTCCGGAATCGTGCCGTGGGATTCTTGTGGCAGCGGCACCAATTGCTGCCGGATTTTACGGCTGCGGAAAACGTAGCCATGCCGCTGCTGTTGCGCGGCGACGATTTTACTTCTGCGCTGGAGAGGGCGCGGGAGTGGCTGGCGGAGGTTGGCTTGGAAAACCGGGCGGACCACCGCGCAGGGGAACTCTCCGGAGGGGAACAGCAGCGCGTCGCGATCGCCCGGGCGCTCGTCACCGGGCCGCAGGTGCTGCTGGCAGATGAACCTACCGGAGATTTGGACGAGCAAAATGCCTTAGCCGTGTTTGAGCTGCTGGAACGGCTGCACCGCACGCACAAATTGACGTCGTTGATCGCGACGCACAATTTGAAGCTCGCCGCGCGATGCGACCGGGTTCTGGGACTGGAACATGGCGCTTTACAATCTCGTGAGGCTACGGTCTCTGCGAGCAGGGCCCCAGGGGGAGAAGCGAGCTAACGTGTTCGAACGGTACACAGAGAAAGCGCGTCGGGTCATATTTTTTGCGAGGTACGAAGCCAGCCAATACGGCAGCCCGTACATCGAGACGGAGCATTTGCTGCTCGGCTTGATGCGCGAGGACAAGGCGCTGGCGAACCGATTTCTGCGGCAGCAGGGGTCGATCGAATCGATTCGCAAAGAGATCGAAGCGCGCATCACGATTCGCGAACGGATTTCCACTTCGGTGGAAGTGCCGCTGAGCGCGGAGTGCAAGCGCATCCTTAATATGGCGGCAGAAGAAGCGGAACGGCTCGGCCACAAGCACGTCGGCACCGAGCATTTGCTGCTGGGCATCCTGCGCGAAGAAAAATGTTTTGGCGCGGAAATATTGATGGAGCGGGGGCTGCGGCTGTCCACGTTGCGTGAGGAGCTGGCGCGCACTTCGGGAGAAAAAGCGACGGCGGCGCGGCCCAAGGAAACTTCGCTGCTCGCGGAGTTCAGCCGGGACCTGACGCAAGCGGCAGGCGAAGGTTCACTCGACCCGCTGGTCGGACGTGAAGGCGAAGTGGAACGCGTGATTCAGATTCTTTGCCGGCGGACGAAGAACAATCCGGTGCTGATCGGGGAGCCGGGAGTCGGCAAGACGGCGATCGTTGAAGGTTTGGCGCAGCGGATTTCTGATGGAGACGTGCCGCCATTTCTGGCGGACAAGCGGATTCTTTCGCTGGATCTTTCTTTGATTGTGGCGGGAACGAAATACCGCGGCCAGTTCGAAGAGCGGCTGAAGACCATCATGAAAGAATTGATGGAAAGCCAGAATGCAATTATTTTTATTGATGAGTTGCACACGCTAGTGGGCGCGGGATCGGCGGAAGGATCGCTGGACGCGGCGAACATTTTGAAGCCGGCGCTTTCGCGGGGCGAAATTCAGTGCATCGGTGCGACGACGCCGGGCGAATACCGGAAATCGGTGGAAAAGGATCGCTCGCTGGAGCGGCGCTTCCAGGCGGTGAAAGTTCCGGCCCCGAACGAAGAAGAAGCGGTACTAGTGATTCAGGGCGTGCGGGAACGGTATGAGAAGTTCCACGCGGTCAGTTACACCGACGAGGCTTTGCGCTATTCCGTTTATCTATCGAACCGCTACATTCCCGATCGTTTTCTTCCGGACAAGGCCATTGATTTAATTGATGAGGCCGGAGCGCGCGTGAAGCTGAGGCAGGCCACGGTTCCGGAAGAAGTCGGCGAAGTGCAGAAGCGCGTGAAATTCATTACACACAGGATGGAAACGGCCATCGCCAATCACGAATTTGAAAAAGCGCGTTTCTACTCGGAAGAAGAGCGCAAGGAAAAAGAAAACCTGCGCGGGTTGCGCGAGCGTTACAAGTTGGACGACGCGTCCACGGGCATCGTAACGCGCGAGGATATCGAAGAAGTGGTTTCGCGCTGGACCGGCGTGGGCGTCACCTCCATTAAAGAAGACGAGCAACAGAAGTTGCTGCGCATCGAGCCGGAGCTGCACAAGAGGGTGATCAGCCAGGACAAGGCCATCACGGCGCTGGCGCGGGCGATTCGCCGGAGCCGAGCGGGACTGAAGTCGCCGCTGCGTCCGGTGGGTTGTTTCTTCTTCCTCGGGCCGACGGGTGTAGGCAAGACCGAAGTGGCGCGGCGCCTGGCGGAGTTTTTGTTTGGTTCGGAGAAGTCGCTGGTGCGATTCGATATGTCGGAGTTCATGGAAAAACACTCCGTTTCGAAGCTCATCGGCGCGCCTCCAGGGTACGTGGGCTACGAAGAAGGCGGTCAGTTGACGGAGCGCGTTCGCCGGACTCCTTACTCGGTGATCCTGCTGGATGAAATCGAGAAGGCGCATCCGGACGTCTTCAATATTTTGCTGCAGGTGTTTGAAGACGGCCAGTTAACGGACGGGCTCGGCAATACCGTGGATTTCCGGAACACGATCATCATCATGACGTCCAATCTGGGTGCGAGGCACTTGCAGAAGCGCACCACGATGGGCTTCCAGTCCGGCGCGGATGAAGCCGGGCAGAAGAGCATGGAAGACATGGTGATGACCGAAGTAAAGCGGGTGTTCAATCCGGAGTTCCTCAACCGGTTGGACGAAGTGATCATATTCAATCCGCTCGGCGACGAAGACCTGCTCCGTATCATTGATTTGCTGGTGGGCCAGCTGAACGACACGCTAATCCACCGGCAGGTGCAGGTCGTGCTGTCGCCGGAAGCACGGCAGTGGATCCTCGAGAAAACGTGCGCGGACCGCAATTACGGCGCGCGTCCGTTGCGCAGGGCTTTGCAGAAGTATGTAGAAGACCCGCTCTCCGAGGCGCTGATCCAGGGTGGAATCCAAAGGCCGGCGACGCTCCAGATCTACGTCGCGGGGGAAGGCCTTTCGTTCCGGCCCGTGGGTGAGGCAACCCCGGTCGTCCACTAGCGAATCTGACACAACGCACGGGTAATCCCGACCGGGTCGGGATCGACGCACGGCCGGCCCATACCGGGTCCGGCGGGAGAAGAACAACTTGGGTTCGGGGGCGCGGCCTTGACGACCTCATTGGCCGCTTACAGGAAAGTTTGTTCGGCGTTTGGGATTTTAGCGGCGCGACTGACGGGAGCAATTGCGATCGTATTCTTTCTGGCGATTGCGTCTCCGGGAGCGAGGCCGGAAAATCTCCCTGCGAACGCGTCTGCACCCAGTACACCCGCAATACTTTTTTCCGCCTCGATCGATTGGAATACCGGGAATGATGTCATTGAGGATCACTCGACCGCAGCCTCCGCCGAAGCGCAGCAGGCTGCCGCGCAGCAGCAGTATGTGATCGATCGAATTGATTTTGTGGGGAATCGCCGGGTGCGCAGCGACACGCTGAAAGCGCGCATCTTCAGCCGCGACGGGGATAACTACAACGAAGATACGCTGCGACGCGATTTTCAAGCGCTGTGGAACACGCAGTTTTTTGAGGACGTGAAACTGCGCGTGGAAGATTCACCAAACCGCGTCAACGGGAAAATCATTATTTTCGACGTGAAAGAGCGGCCGCAGATTCGCCGCATCCGTTATGAAGGAATCCACTCCATCTCCGAATCGGACATTCTGGACCGGTTCAAGGAACGCAAAGTCGGGCTCAGCGTCGAAAGCCAGTTTGATCCGACAAGGATCAAGAAGGCGGAAGTTGTACTGAAGGATTTGCTCGGAGAACACGGACGACAGTTCGCAAAAGTGACGCCGCAGTACGAACGGATTGCTTCGAGCAACGCCGTGATTCTAGTTTTCAAGATCGAGGAAGGGCCCAAGGTAAAAGTCGGGCGGATCAAGTTCAAGGGCAACCACGCGTTCAGCGACCGCAAACTCATCCGGGCGATGAGACATGACCGGCCGTATGCGATTCCACTTTATTTCTGGTATGTCCCGGTGCTTTCGAAAACCTACGATCGCCAGAAACTGAACGAGGATCTGGAGGTCGGTGTCCGCGGGCTGTACCGCGACAACGGATATTTCAAGGTGTCCGTCGGCGATCCGATTCTCGAAAACATCGACACGCGCAACAACCGCCTGGGAGTTCCGCTGGTGCTGGGACGCACGGACGGCAAGGCCGTCAACATCACGATTCAGATCGAAGAAGGCGAGCGCTACCGGATGGGCACGCTGAAAATCGTGAGCGCCGATCCGGACAAGGCGCTGTCCCTGAAGGTAGACGCGCTGAAGGGCGCGTTTCCACTCAAACAAGGAGACATCTTCTCCACCGAAAAGGTACGGAAGGCTCTTGAGAACTACGGAAAAATTTACGGCGAGTACGGATTTATCGATTTCACGCCGGAGCCGGACACGGAAATCGACGAAGCCAACAAAGTGATCAACCTTACGATGCGCTTTGACGAGCAGAAGCAGTACACGGTGAGGCGGATCGATTTCAGCGGAAACACCACGACGCGCGACAAAGTCATCCGGCGCGAGCTGCTCATCGATGAAGGGCAGCTCTTCAACAAGCGCTACTGGGAGCTGAGTATCCTACGGCTCAATCAACTCGACTATTTTGACAAGATCGAAGCGGACAAGGCCGCGGAGCTGAAGAAAAACGCCAAGGACGGCACGGTGGACATCACGCTCAAGCTCAAGGAGAAGGGAAAGCAGTCCATCGGCTTGCAGGGCGGGGTGAGCGGGCTGGCCGGAAGTTTCCTCGGGCTGACCTACCAGACCAATAATTTCCTGGGACTGGGCGAGACCCTCACGTTTTCGGCGCAGTTCGGCGATTTGACGCGCAGCTTCATGTTCGGATTCACGGAGCCGTATCTCTTCGACCGGCCGATCGCGACGGGTTTCACGATCTTCTCCAGCCGTTACAAGTTTGACCAGGCACGGCAGGCGGCGCTTTTCACCGGACAGAGCGTGAGCGTAAATCCGCAATTCATCCAGAATTACAACCAGGACAGCACAGGGTTCACCGTGTATGCGAGCTATCCGCTGCGCAAATTGTCGTTCACGCGAGTGGCCCTCAATTACGGGCTGACGCGCACGAACATCACGGCGTTCAACGATGCTTCCAAATTATTGTTCACGCAATTGCAATTCCGCAGTATCGCGGGCCCGAGCGCGCTGAACGGAATCGTCTCCAGCACGATCACGCCGACAATTTCCTATAACACGGTCGACAATCCGATCAACGCGACCAGGGGAAAGAGCTACTACTATTCGCTGGCGTTTTCGGGCGGCCCACTAGGTGGCAACGTCAAGAGCATTACCAATGTTTTTGATTGGAAGTACTACCATCCGATTAATAAGAGGCGGAATGTCCTGAGCTTCCACGCGACGGGAGCTTTCACCACGGGATACGGTGGCGGAGAGCCACCGCCTTACAGCCGGTTCTACATGGGAGGAGAGAGTGATATCCGCGGATTCGACATCCGCTCTATCACTCCGGTGACGTTTATTCCGGTCGCCAGCACGCAACAATTTACCTACCTGTGCGGGACCTGTCTGAACGGTTTTGGTCAATCCACCCAGCGCACCTTTAACGTACCAGTGCTGGGCTATACCATTTCCTTCCCCGGCGGCGACACGCAGAGCTACGGGAATTTCGAATATCGCATCCCCATCATCGGCACTACCGTGCAAATGGGGCTTTTCTTGGATGGCGGAACCAACGGCATTCTACGCAAGGGTGCGTTGAGGCTGGATAACACTGGCTTCGAGAACCTGAAAACTCAATTCCCGGATGCTCAGAGTTTGGGGGGCTTGACTCAGCGGCTCTCCATTGCATCGGGAACGAACTTCCGGCTGCGGGGTTCGACGGGGATCGAATTTGTGGTCCAATTGCCAATCATCCAGGCGCCGTTCCGGGTGTATTACGCCTACAATCTCCACCGGCTGCATACGCAAGTGATTGCTCCGCCGGATTATCTGAATCCGAGCGAGATCAGCGAACAGTTGGGTTCCGACGGTTTGCCGATTGGATTATTGCCGAGGACTCTGCCGCCGGATGTGTGGTTCAACCAGGTCAAGCCTACGATCTTGCAGTTGCAAAACAATCCAGGGCGTCTGAACTATTTCGAGCCGGAGCGGACGTTCCGCTTTACGGTCAGCCGGACGTTCTAGATTTTAATTTTTCTTAATGTTGAGACCTTGGGAATACAGCGATGCAGCGTCCGACGATGAAGTGAAAGGCGCGAGGTGGGGGAGACCGTGGTTATGAAGTGGCGAAACATTTCAAAGAGCATCCTGTTGGCGGCAGCGGCCGCTTGCCTGTGGGGTAACGCGTGCAGCAAATCACAGGCCAATCAGGTAGTGGTCCAGGTAAGTCCGGCGGCGGGCACGCTGACGGTAACACAGTCCGTCGCTCTCACTGCGATCGTGACCGGTGCGACCGATGTGTCTTCGACGTTTGACTGCAGCTTTACAACGACTCCCAATGCGACCACGGCGGATCCGAATCCCAAGGCCTCGACGCCCGCTGCGTGCACAAGCGCGAACGGGGAAGTTGGAACGCTTGGAAATATTCAGAACACGAGCGCCACCACGAATTCAACGGCCACGTACACGGCACCGACAGTGTTTCCTGATCCAGTTAAGTTCATAAACTTGCAGGTCATCATCACCGCCACCGCGAAGGCAGACACGAAGAAGACCGGGAAGTCCACCATCACCATAGATTCGGGCATCCGGCTTCAGATGGTTCCCACAACCGCGACGCTTGCGACCGGCGAAAAAAAGCAGTTCTTCGCGGAAAAGCTTACCGGCGAGGTCATCCCGAACACTGATCTGAAGTGGGATGTCACCGCGGACGCCACAGCGACGACGAAAAGCGTGACCTGCACGCCCACCTGCGGCACGGTTGACAGCGCAACTGGCACTTATACCGCGCCAGCTGCAGTGCCGACACAGGCAACCGCGACAATTTTTGCAGTCTCGACGATTGACCCAACTCGCGGAGCACAGGCAGCCATTACTATTGTCGCTGCAGGGAATATTACCTTTAGCGGCGTTTCGCCTTCCGTCGCGCCGCAGGGAGCCATCCAGCAGGATATTTTCCTGGCCGCGACCAATGCTACGTCCCAGATCGGCGTGACACTCACGAACCTGGCAACCGGGATTCCCACGACGATCAATCCTGCGCAGATCAAAGTGGTCTTCCCAGCGGGGACCAGTACGGCGTCCATCGGCGTTCGCTTGCGCTTGACTTCCGAGGAATTGAAGACCGAGGGACATTTTCAGGTTCAAGTTTCAAGCAGCAACACTTCCATCACCGTCACCGGCGGACCATTTCCACTGGACATCGTGCCCAATCGCCCCACGCTCGTCGGAGCCGCGCCTGACAATATTCAAGAGGCGAATCTTAGTCAGAGCGGGGGGGTGCCGTTGACGATCGACGGTGGTTACTTTGGTCCCCAGGATGGGCCAACGATAACAACACTTTTCAATTTCCAAACTCCCCTCCAAAGCTTGGCTCTGCCTACGGCGCGACGGGTCACTGGCTTTCTGCCACCACCGGGCGGAAGTAGCCCGACGGCCGGGTTGTTCCCTCTCAGTGTTCAATACACCATTCATCCCGGCGCGGCATTTCCTCCGCCTGCAATCACCACATCTTCGACGAACATCGCGGTAATTCCCGATTACATGAACGTGCATCCGCCAACCGATCTGAACGACAATCCATTGACCTCATCGGGACTGCCGCTACAGTTACCGTTGGGGACTCCCTCGACAATCTCACTTCCGGCAAACTCTTCGCCCAGCGGAATCGCGGTGGATTCCTTGCTCGGATATGCGATTGTGACCCTCGCTGGTCTGAATACATCGGGTAGCAATACCAATACACAGAACAATGTGCAGTTCATCAATCTGGCCGGAGGGATGCCCACGCTGGGAGCGCTGGCTTCTTCCGGGGGTAATGTCGCGACGGCGGTTGCCGTTGATGATAATTTGCACGTGGCGGCAGTAGTGAATTACGGAAGCCGCACTCTTTCCTTACTTTCTATTCCTTCCGGCGCGCTGGTGGGCACCGTGGACCTAAGCGGCGTGATTCCGGCGCCAGTTCCACCGCCGACGAATCCGCCATTCGTGCCGCCATTCCCGTATTCTGTCGGAATAGATCCGGTTTCACACCGCGCGCTGGTCGCGTTTGCGTCCACAAACGTTGGCCTGATCGTTAACCTCGATCCCACGGTCACGCCAGCTTGTCTCCCGTTTGCAACGCAGACGACGTACTGTCCGATTGCCTACGTAACGCTGGCTACGGGTTCCAATCCTCAGGTTGCGTTCGAACCAGGTGCGCGCCTGGCCTACGTGACGCCGGGAGGTCAGGGCCTCCTCTCGGCAGTGAGTCTCGCCAATCCGTCCACGGGAAGCGTGGGGATTGTCAGCGCGACGCGAGCTTCTAATGTGGTCACGATCAAGACGGCCACGCCTCACAACCTGGTCCCCGGCCATCCTGGGGCAGTTCTCATTAGCGGAATGCCCGCCGGAAAAACGAACAACACAAACTTCAATGGTTCCTTCGCCGTAGGCACGGTGCTCGATGCTAATAACTTCCAATACTTCCAAGCGGATAAGGACGACACTTCCGATTGTTCCGCCACTTGCCTGGCGAGTTCGGGCGTTCCTTTCTTGACGTACACGGTCTCACCATCCACGGCGGGTATTGCGTTCAATCCCATAACGCGAATGGCGGTGCTGGCTGACGATAACGTTACATTTGGTCAGAACTCGTTTATTGATCCGCAGAGCCAATCGGTCACATCGATGACCGTGTTTGCCGGCGCCGTCGGACAGGTAAGCTCGGGCTCTCCAGAACTGGGCGCGACGAATGTTGCGTTTCAACCGTTCACCAATACCGCGGTTTCTTTCAATCCTTTGCGCAATGAGGTCTCGTTGCTGGATCCGACGGCACTGCAGCGATTGGCGATCGTAGCTACTCACTCGACTGCTTCTGCTTCTGTTTGCGCCGCCAATTGCGGGTCGACTACTCCGCAGCCGACGAACGTAACCCTTGCGGGCGCGCTTGCCGTGGATAGCGTCCACAACCTGGCGTTCGCAGTGAATTCCGGCAGCAGCAACATCTCCGTCTTCAAGCTTGGGACGATTAAGCCGGTACACATTCAGCAAGTTTTGACTCCGGCGATCGATGTACCGACAACTCCTGTTCCCGCGCAACTCTCTCAGGCCGTGAAGATCACGTCCGGCGTGGCGCCGGCGCCGGTCGGGCCGGTGCGAATACTGGGCGCGGGCTTTACCAATCCATCGCAAGTGCGGCTGGACGGTGTGGCGCTGCCGGGCGGGGTGACCTTTATCAGCAGCGAGGAACTGGATGTAACGATTCCAGTGACGATGCCGAATCCGAGCGGTCCGAATCCCATTGGAATTCTCACGGGACCCCGGCATTTCGCCCTCGATGTAGTGAACAACCTGGGAATTGGATCGAACGTCATGGACTTTACGGTCGTGGAAGAAGTTCCCATTCCCGATTGTTCCGGTACGGCCGCGGCTCCGGGAGGGGTTGCAATTGACGAGCTTCATAACATCGCACTAGTGACCAACACCGGGTGCCACCAGGTTTCAGCAATAAGCCTGGATCCGGCAAACAATTTTGGGGCGATCCTGGCGGCGATTCAGACCGGCGGGGCTCCTACGGCCGTAGCAGTTTTGCCGAGGCTCGCGATCAACGGCCAGGCTGCCGGCGCTTCCGGCGTGGCGGTGGTGACCAACAATTCTGCAAACACGGTTTCAATCCTCGATCTGGCAAGTCTGGCACCTGTGACGGGTGTGGCCGACATCGCCGTGGGCACTGCCCCGAGCGGCGTGGCCATCAATCAGGAAACTAACCTTGCGGTGATCGCGAACACAGGTTCGAACTCGGTTTCGACTATTGACCTCACTCCCTTGACCAAGAGTCCGACTGGCACTCTCACCGCTGGTACTGTAGCCGTAAACCAGAACCCCATCGCCGTGGCGATCGATCCTGACCGCGGAACGAACGGGCGTGGCCTTGCCGTGGTAACTACCCTACAGCTGAACGGGGCTTCGGCACCCTTCGGTGCTCTCGACGCTGTAGATATCGGAGCAACTATACCGGTAAAATTGACGTCGGCATCCATTTCAGGGCTGCAGTCCACGCCGACCGGTATCGTGTTCGACCCTGCGGTTTCGCCGACGCTTTTCTACGCGACGTCCACCCAGGGAAATCAGATTGCTGCCTTCAATCCGAGCACGGGTGGAGTTTCGACGATCAAAGTGGGGATTAATCCGACAGCGATCGCCTACAACTTCCAGAACGGCACGATCTTGACGGTGAATGCGCTCAGCAATTCTATCTCGATTGTGGATTCGCAAACGTTCCGGACCAAGGCGACGTTGGGAATTGGGGGCAATTCACGCTTTTCAACGGCGATACACACGCTGACGAATTTGGCAGTCATCGCGGACCAGGCGAACAACCGTGTGTTGCTATTCCCGGTTCCGAAATGAGGACAGCGTATTGCAAGCGGAATCACGCTTTATGATTGCGGGAGACAAAGCGCGTCGGCTATACTTCAAGGTTTATTGCACACCCACGGAAGCCGTCGGGGAGAATGGAAACAGGTTCGAGCCAAGCTGACTTGGCGCGGGCTGGTCCCGGTTTTGCCGGGACGGCCACATATAAGGAGAAAAAAGTGAATTCCAGAATTGCATTGATTCGAATGGCTGCTCTGGCCGCCGTTGGCGTAATGAGCGCAGGAGCCGCCCAGGCGCAGGTAGCCCCTGCGGCAGGCACCGCCGCATCCGGAAAGGTCGGCGTGCTGAACGTGCGCCAGGCCATCCTCAGTACGGCCGAGGGAAAGCTGGCCTCGGCGGAACTGCAATCCCAGTTTGCTCCACGACAGACGGAACTGGAGAATATGAATAAACAGATCAATGACTTGCGGCAACGCCTGGCCGCCTGCGAAGGCAAGTGCAGCCAGGAAGAGATTGCTCGACTGACGACGCAGGGGCAGAGGCTCGCGCAGCAGCTCCAGCGTAAGCAAGACGAGATGCAGGAAGACGCGAACGCGGCGCAGGCCGAGGTATTCGAGCGTCTAGGCCGCAAAGTGAACGATGTCCTGGACCGCTACGCGCGGGAGAACGGCTATATCCTGCTCCTGGATTATTCGGCGCAAAATACGACGATCGTCAATTTTTCGCAACAGATCGACGTGACGCAGGAAATCGTACGCCTCTACGACCAGGCGTATCCGGTTAAGGCCGGCGCAGCGTCGCAGGCCAAGCCTGCGGCCACAAAGCCCGCCGCAGCCAATCCGCCTGCCGCGAAACCTGCGGGAACACCACCACCCACAGCGAAGCCGTAAGTGCGCGCTGAGAATCACATCAGCCCGAAGATTGCGTGAACGCTCCGATCCGGTTGGGGTGTTTTGTGTGTCAGGGACGAGTTGCAGCGCGTTCCCGATGGGGGCGCGGAAAGCCCTTATCTTGCTTTTGCCGTACAGCCGGAATATACTTTAGTTTCGCTCTGAGGCGGGTCGCACGGAAGAGTGGGCGCAAGCCCACTTTTTTGTTGGGCCGGTTGGAGTGCACTACAGACCGGCTACGGTCGAGGAGTCTCTGCTTGGATTTGGAGAAGATCCGGGAAGCCGCCGAACGAGTGGCGCGTTCGGAAGGCCTGGAAATCGTTGACGTCGAATGGAAAATCGGCAAGCAGCGGTTCCTGCGGGTGTACATCGACCGGGTCCCGAAGCCAGCGGGGGAGACCCTTCGCAAGGACTCAGGGCAAGTGAGCGATGCCGCGGAAGCGGTAGAGGCGGCGGTGGCATATGACCCCTACCCGAAGATCAGCCACGCGGACTGCGAGCGCGTCAGCAAGCAACTGAGCGTGATCCTGGATGTCCAGGAGCTGATTCCGGGGCCGGGTTACATCTTGGAAGTTAGCTCGCCGGGGATGGACCGGGCGCTGAACAAGCCGGCAGATTTCGAGCGGTTCAAAGGGCGGCTGGCGAAAATCACGACCAGCGAGCCGGTGGGCGAAGCGAAATTTTTTGAAGGGCGGCTGGCGGGGTTTGGGGAAGGAAAAGTCCGCATGGAGCTAAAGGGCAAAGAAGCGCGGACGGTTGAGTTGCCGATTGAGATGATCCGCAGGGCGAATTTGGTGGTGGAGTTTTAGGGACGAATTCTAGGAAAGCAATATGGCGAATTTGCTGTACCAACAAATTGAGATGCTGAGCCGCGAGAAGCACATCGAGCCGGAAGTAGTGGTGTCGGCGATTGAAGACGCGATGGTGGTGGCGGCGCGGAAATATTACAAGACAGAAGAAGACTTGCGCGCGAAATTCAACCAGGAAACCGGCCAGGTGGATGTGTTCTCGGTGCACATGGTCGTCGAAGAAGTGACCGACCCGAAAAAAGAAATCAGCCTGGCGGAAGCGAAGAGAAAGAATCCGGCCGCGGAGGTTGGGACGGAAATACTGGCAGCGAAGCCGACGGACGTGCTGGGCCGCATTGCGGCGCAGACGGCGAAGCAAGTGATTCTGCAGAAGGTGCGCGAGGCCGAGCGCGACACGATTTTCAACGAGTATCACACCCGTGTGGGCGAGCTGGTGACTGTGATTGTGAAACGCGCCGAAGGACCGGACCTGATCGTGGACATGGGGCGAACGGAAGCACGGCTGCCGAAGCGCGAGCAATCGAAGCTGGAAACTTACAACATCGGCGAGCGGTTGCGCGTGGTGATCAAGGTAGTGGATCGCGCAGCAAAAGGGCCACAGGTGATTGTTTCGCGGGCAGATGCCAGCCTGGTGCAGCGATTGTTCGAGATGGAAGTGCCGGAGATTTACGACGGCACGGTACAAATTCGTTTTGCGGCGCGGGAGGCGGGCGAGCGCACGAAGGTGGCGGTGGCAAGCAGGGACAAGGACGTGGATCCCGTGGGCGCGTGCGTGGGCATGAAGGGCATGCGCGTGCAATCAATCATCCGCGAACTGCGCGGCGAAAAGATCGACATCATTCCGTACAGCGAAGAGACGGTGGCGTTCGCACAAAAGGCGCTGAGCCCGGCGAAAGTGACGCGCGTGCAGATCACCGATCCGGAGAACAAAAAACTGGAAGTGATTGTGGAAGATTCGCAGCTTTCGCTTGCCATCGGCAAGAAGGGGCAAAACGTCCGGCTGGCGAGCAAGCTGATCGGCTGGGACATCGACATCAAGAGCGAGGAAGAGAAGCGCCAGGAAATCGAAGAGCAGATGACGGCACTGACTGCGCCCGTGACGCCGCTGACTTCGCTGGCGGGCGTCGGTGCCAAGACTATCGAGAAGATCGAAGCGGCAGGGATTACCTCCGTCGAGAAGCTCGCGGGAATGACGCCGGAACAATTGATGGAAATTCCGGGCATCGGCGAAAAGATGGTGGACAAGATTTATCAGGCGGTTAACCGCTTCTACGAGAGCGGCACCGAAGCTGCTGCCGCAACAGGTGAAGCCGCTGCGAGTACCGAGGCTCCGGCCCAAGAGACGGAAGCAGCGATAGCGGAGGCCACAGAAACTGCGGAAGCCACTGAAGGTACAGAAGCGTCAGAGGAAGCTGCGGGTGCGCCAGACAGTGCGGCAGAGGCTGCGCCCGCGAGTGCGGATAGCGAAGGCGAGCAGGCGGAAAAGGCGAAGCCGTAACCGTAAAAGGACGCATGACCGACGTAAATCAAGTTCGAATTAATGAGCTGGCCCGGGAACTCGAGGTCAAGGCGAAAGCCATCATTGACCTGTTGCCGGGGTACGGCGTAACAGAAAAAAAGACGCACTCGAGCTCGATCCCGGCTGACGTCGCGGAAAAAGTTCGCAAGAATATTCTGGGACACGCGGAGGAAGAAGCCAAAGCAGAAGCCGCCGCGAAAGCGGAAAAGGAATCCAAAGAGGCAGCTGCGAAGGCCGCGCGAATGAGGCCTCCGGCCCCGCCCCCGACGCCGCCGCAAGCCAGCGTCACGCCTGCCGCCACGAAACCAGTTGCGCCTGTCGCGCCCGTCGCAAAACCGGCCGCACCGGCGGCTCCAACGACGGCGTCAGTTGCCCCGAAGGCGCCAGCCGCTACGCCTGCGGCTCCCGCGGCGGCGAAACCTGCCGCAGCGCCACCTACTCCCGCGGGAACGCCAATTCGTCCGGCATCGCCCGCGGTACAGACTTCTGCACCGCGGCCTGCCGCCCACACGGGCGCGCAGCCATCCACTGTGCGTCCTGCAGCGGCCGCACCTGGTGCCTCTGCGGTGCGTCCCGGCGCTCCTGCAAGACCTGGCACTCCAGGCCGACCTCAGCCCACAGGGAATCGAGGTCCTTTGCCTACGGGCAATCGCGGGCCAATGCCAGACGCGTCGCGAGACTCACGCCCGAGCGGACCGCGTCCCGGTCAGCCGATGCGTCCGCAGCAACCCGGCCAGGGGCGGCAGTTTACGCCACGCTCCGGAGCGAGCGGCGCACCAAGTCGGCCTTTTGAGCAACGCCGCGGACCCATGCCGACGGGAACGCGTCCTGGACCGCGTGCACCAGGTCGTCCCGGCATGTTGCCGCCATTTCCGGAGAGGTTGCCGCCCAAAGCGGAGCCCGGAAAACCGCTCTATACGAGAAAGCCGCCGCAGCGCCAACGTCCCGTCGTGGACAAACGGGAGCAGGAGGGCGAGCGCAAGCTGCATCCGACACGTCAGCGCCCCGGAGCGGGACGCGGGGGTGTCGCCGTAGTGATCGCGCCGCCGGAGCCCCGGCCGCCGCGCGACGTCACCATTACCGAAGGCATCACGATTCGTGAACTTGCCGAAAAACTGGATGTGCGCGCCAAAGATTTATTGAAGAACCTGCTCGATCGCGGCGTGTTCGCCAGCATCAACCAGGCGCTCGACGTTCCCACGGCCACGACCCTCGCGGAATCGTTTAGCGGTGTGGTTAGCGTCGTCTCCCTCGAGGAAGAGATGGTGCTGGAAGTTGCCAAGGAAGAAACCAAGGAGAGCCTGAAGCCTCGGCCGCCGGTGGTGACCGTGATGGGCCACGTCGACCATGGCAAGACGAGTTTGCTGGATGCCATCCGCCAGGCGGACGTGGCGGCCGGCGAAGCAGGTGGCATCACGCAGCATATCGGGGCGTACAAAGTCGTCGTCAACGAACGCGCCGTGGTGTTCGTTGATACGCCGGGTCACGAGGCATTTACGCGGATGCGCGCGCGGGGCGCGAAGGTGACCGACATCGTGGTGCTTGTGGTAGCCGCCGATGACGGTGTCATGCCGCAAACCAAGGAAGCGATCGACCACGCCAAGGCCGCAAAGGTGCCGATCATCGTGGCGATCAACAAGATCGACAAGCCGGAAGCGCAGATCGATCGCGTCAAGCGCCAGCTCGCCGACGTGGGCTTGATGTCCGCAGACTGGGGCGGCGACACGGAATTTGTGGAAGTTTCCGCGAAGCAGAAAAAGGGCATCGAGAAACTGCTGGAAACCATCCTGCTCGTCGCCGATTTGCGCGAGCTTCGGGCCAACCCGGACGCTCCCGCGACTGGCACGGTGCTCGAATCGCGTGTGGACAAGGGCCGTGGCCCGGTGGCTACCATCCTGGTGCAGAACGGTACGCTGAAGTCCGGAGACTTTTTCATCTGCGGCTCGGTGTTTGGCAAGGTTCGCGCGATGTTTGACGATCGCGGCCGGGTGGTCGCGGATGCGCCTCCGTCTACCCCTGTTGAAGTTCTCGGATTGCAAGGAATACCGGATGCGGGCGACCTCTTTCAAGTCACCGATGAAGCCAAGGCGCGGCACATCGTCGAATACCGGCAGGGCAAGCAGCGCGATGCGGCGATGGCGCGCATTAGCGGCTCGCGCATCACGCTGGACCAACTCCACGAACAGCTCAAGGCCGGCGACGTCAAGGAATTGGGAATTGTGATCAAAGCAGACGTGCAGGGCTCCGCTGAAGTGCTTAGCGAAATGCTTCCGAAGCTTTCGACCGACCAGGTGAAACTGAAGATCATCGGTTCGGGAGTTGGCGCGGTCACAGAAAACGACGTGCTGCTAGCCTCCGCTTCCGGCGCGATCGTGATCGCCTTTGGAGTGCGGCCGGACCGCAAGGCTTTGGATCTGGCGCAGCAGGAACACGTGGACATCCGCACGCACACGATCATCTACGAAGTTTCCGATGAGCTGAAGAAGGCTATGCAAGGCTTGCTCGAGCCGGTTGTCACGGAAACGTACCTAGGCCGCGCAGAAGTGCGCAATACGTTTCGTGTCAAGGGAGCAGGTACGGTGGCAGGCTGCTACGTGGTCGATGGGATCCTAAGGCGCGAGGCGCAGGTGCGAGTGCTGCGCGATGGTGCGGTGATTTATACATCGAAGCTCAGTTCGCTGAAGCGCTTCAAGGATGACGCCAGCGAAGTACGTACGGGTTTCGAATGCGGCGCCGGCGTTGCTAATTTCAATGACATCAAGGTCGGCGACATCCTTGAATGTTTCACGGTCACGAAGACAAGTGCCGCGGAAGCCGCCGGACAGAGCGGCGGGTCCGCCGGAAAGAAATAGACCGCCTAACTGTCCCCGGAGCCGCACATGCCGGTCGGCTTGCTCACCCTCGAGCTGCACATCCCTGACGCGCAATCGTTGAAGGACAAACGGCAGGTTTTGCGCAGCTTGAAGGATAAGCTGCGGCGAGAGTTCAACGTGGCCGTGGCGGAGTTGGAGCATCACGATGCGTGGCAGCGATCGGTGGTCGGAATCGTCACGCTTTCGAATGAAGAGAAGCACGTCAAGGAAGTGCTGCAGAGGGTCTTGGATGAGGCGGATCGCATTCTCGGCTCCTTTTTAATCAACCAGGCCGTCGAAATCATCTAGAAAGTGCGTCAGAGAAGACGATGAGTCCAGCAAGTCACCGGCACGAACGAGTGGGCGAGGAGATCGCTCACGAAATCAACGCGATGCTCGCGGGTGAATTGAAAGATCCGCGGCTCGAAGGCAGCGTGATTGCCAGCGAAGTACGCGTGCAGCCGGACATGAAGCACGCGCGTGTATTCATCAACGTGCAGGGAACGAACAAGGAACAATCCGACGCCATCAAGGCCCTGGAACATGCTTCCGGATACATCCGGCGGGAGCTCGTTGAGCGGCTGCAGCTTCGCCGTGTGCCGGAGCTGCACTTTACTCTGGACCTCTCCCAGGAGCATGTGGAGCGCATCGAGCGGCTTCTGAAAGAAATGAAAAAGGACAAGCCCTCCGCAGCAGAATAGTAGTGAGTTTTTGGTTCTTAGTCGCGAGTAAGAAACTTTGCCGGAAGGCGCTCCCTGGAATCAGCCTTGTTTCATTCTCCGGCCTATCGGAAGTTTGTTCTAGCTAGATGTCTTCGAGGCCATACGTTCATGGCATCCTCTTTCTGAATCTTGTGCTTGAAACTCAAAATTTATGACTGATAACCAGTAGAATGCCACGCCAGCCACAGCCAGCGCCGTTTGACGGCGCACTCGTCATCAATAAGCCGAAGGGAAAGACTTCGCACGACGTTGTGGATGCGGTGCGGCATCTGGCAGGGTTCCGACAGATCGGTCACCTGGGCACACTCGATCCGCTGGCAACAGGTGTGCTGGTGCTGCTGCTTGGACGCGCTACACGGCTGGTGCAGTTTTACAGCGGGCGCCGCAAGCGCTACTCGGCTGGTTTTCGCTTCGGTTTCGCGACCGATACCTACGATTCCGAAGGTGAAGCGCAGGGGCCGGATACGGCACCGTTGCTGGATGCGGCCGTGTTGGAAAAGCTAGCCGCGGAGCGCATCGGACGATTCGAGCAGATGCCGCCTTCGTTTTCCGCAAAAAAGGTGCATGGGCGTCCCGCCTACGAACTGGCGCGCAAGAAGCAGCCGGTCGAGCTTAAGGCCGTCGAAGTCGAGCTTTTCGAATACAAGCTGCTCGAAATGGAAGGCAGCATCGCGCGTTTCGTCATCGAGTGTTCGTCAGGCACTTATATTCGTTCACTGGCGCACGAGATGGGGCAGAAGCTCGGATGCGGCGCGCATCTGGCCGAAATCACGCGTACTGCCGTCGGAGAATTTTCGCTAGAGCAGGCCATCCCACTCGAGGAACTTGCCGAGGCGAAGCGGGCGGGGAAACTCGCGGATTGCCTGATCCGCCTGGAAAATCTCCTGCCGAATTTCCCGCGTGCAAACGTTCTTCCAGTGATTGAGAAGCGGGTGCGCCATGGTTCCAAGTTCAATGTTTCGATCGCGCAAATTCAGCCGGGCCGCACTGAGCCGCCGCCGGGCGCTACAACGCAGTTGGATGGCGGCGCTCCAAAGGCGCCGCGGCTGCGCGTTTTCGGCCAGCAGGACAAGCTCATCGCCATAGCGGAAGCCGTCGTGCCCCGCACGTACCAGCCGATTGTAGTTTTTGAGCCGCTGCCGTAGAAATTCCGCCAAATCACAGGTCTTCATCACGACAGAGATACACCTGTTCAGCGGCCACGGTCGAAATTCAGTGTGTCCCCTGATTATTGCTGAGGCTGTGGAGAGGGAGACTGAAGTGTGCCGGGACCGGACGCTCTGCCGGCAGTCGCATCGCCCCGGCCGGCAAAAATCGTTCGCGTAAAATGGTCCGCCGCGCGCAATCTGCGCGGCGTGATGAGAATCAGGAGTTCGGTGTCTTGCAGTGAATTGTTCCTCTGCCCGAACGCATAGCCAGCGCCTGGTATTTCCGCGAAGCCCGGCAAGCCAGTGATGGCGCGGGTTTCTTCCGTATCGGTGAGCCCAGCGATGAGGGTTGGTTCGTCCTCTTTGAGGCGCACCGTTTGTGTCAGTGTGCGATTAGAAATGATGGGAATCCCGTTCACGCTGCTGCCGGAGAGCGCCCGAATTTCAAATTCGAGCTGCAAGGTCACTTCGTGGTCGGGATGCATCGCAGGCGTCGCCTTCACTTTTACCCCGAGGTCGATGTATTCGGAAGCGGGATAGGGTTGCTGCGTCAACCCGGAACTTGAAAACAGACTTGCCGGGCTTAAGACAACGGTGACGTCGCCTGCGGCGCCGGATACATTGTTGGTAATGGCCACATCAGGAAAGCCGCCGCTTACCAGTTGCGCCGTCACGATCGCTGTGGGGGTAGACCCTGACGGGCCCGCGGGCGGCTCAAACCCGAGTGTGAAGAGACCTGCAGCGACCCCGAAAAAAACTCGAAACGTGTTCGTGTCTCCGCCCGTGACCGCGAAATCCGCATGGCCATCTTGATTGAAGTCCGCGATGGCAATACTCGTGGGATTCGTAGCAGTACTAAGCGGTGAGTTTGGGCCGGCAACAAAAGTGCCGTCGCCATTGTTCAGGAGCACGGTGACGGAATTGTCCGTCTTGTTCACGATAGCAAGATCGGCGCTGGCGTTTCCATCGAGGTCCCCGGAGGCAATCGCGACGGGATTTTGTCCCACAGCAATCGGTGACCCGGGAAACTGGGTGAAAGTTCCATCGCCATTGCCATGGAGCACGACTACATTGCCTTGCGCCACGGAGGGATTGGCGAGCGTGGTCTGATTGACGATGGCGATATCGGGCTTACCGTCGGCATTGAAATCCGCAACGGTCATTGCGACGGGACCGCTGACATTCGTGGGGAGAGCAAAGGGAGAGCCTGTCACGGGGGTGAAAGTGGGGTTCCCGGTCAGTACGTCAATGCCTCCCAGAAAAACGGAGAGTGTGCTGTCCGCAAAATTGGCGACTGCGAAATCCTGGTGGCCGTCGCCGTTGAAGTCTGCGGTGACTATAGCGCTCGGCTGAATGCCAACCGGGATCGACGTGGCAGGCGTCTTAAACGTGTCGTCGCCATTGCTGAACAGAATCTTGACGTCGTTTGCGGTAGCGTCGGTGATGAGGAGATCGTGAAAGCCGCTGGACGTGAGCACGGCGGACGCGATGGCAGGCGCATTCGTCGGCGCCGTGGTGCGGGCCGCACCCAATGAAATCGGAGAATTGGCGGCCTGAACGAATGACCCCGGGCTGCCGCTCTGATTCACGAGGATCGTCACGGAATTGTCCAGCTGGTTTACCGCGGCGATGTCGAGTAAACCGTTGTTCTGAAAATCGGCCGCGATGAGAGCAACCGGGCCAACGCCCACCGCATAGGAAGTGCTAGGGAAGGGATTGCTCGCGCCGCCTGGGTTTGCCAGGGCGCTCGAGGTACCCAGGCTGCCGGAAAGCAACGCGAGCGTAACAGGGAAACGATCGCCCACGAAGAATGTCGCCGGCTTGCCGTCCTGAGCGCGGAGCAGAACCTGCCGCCCGCTATGCACCAGAGAAAGGGCATTGGAAAAATCCAATGCAGCTCCGGGCAGCGTCAGAAGAAACGTGGTCTTGCCTCCGCCGACGGCAACCAGCGGTGGAATCAGTGAGCTGACCGATGTGGCCCCCCCGTTTACAGCCGTACCGAAGATGCCTGCGAGGAGTGTTTGCAGCGCCGAAAGATTGTTGGCCTGCGTCAACTGGCTGATCAAATTGGGTGGGATGGCGAAGAGCTGAGCCTTTGAAGGCGTTTGAACGCCAAGCTTCCGAGCGGTGTCGCGATCCACCTCAAGGAGCTCAATCTCCAGCATCACCTCGCCGGGCGCTTTTTCCACTTGCCGGATCAATTCTCCGGCAACGGCCAGACGCTCCGGCGTGTCGCGAATGGTGATGGTGCGGCTGCGTGTGTCCAGCTCGATGTGCGTGGCCCCGGTCATCTCCCGCAGAACGCGGAGCATTTCCGTCACGTCTTCCGGGCTGGCGGCACCTGAGAGGGCAAAAGTCTGCTGGGCTTCAGGGGCATACTGCCGGCGCTTCTCCAGTGTGTCCGGCGTGACGAAGATGAGAGTCGAATTCAGCGCGCGCCAGAAGGTCGCCGTTTGTGCGCTCAGGATCGAAACGGCCGTGAAAAAATCCACGTCATCGAGGCGAAGGCGCACCGTTCGCGGACTTAAGTCCGGATCGAAAACGGCCTTGATGCCGAAGGCAGCGGCTGCCTGTTCGTAGACCATTTTCGTGTCGCCGCGCAGGTCCAGGTTGTGTTTTTCGGGCAGGGGCTGGAGCTTTGGCAGGCCGGAAATTTCCGTCACTGGTTTTGCAGGCGGCTCGTCTGCCATTGTTTTCATTTGGGCGAGGCGCTCCGCCACGATGGTATCTCCCGGATCGATCCGCAGGGCGGCAGCTAACTCCTCGGTGGCCTGATCCATGTGGCCTGCCAGGGCGTCGCGCTCGGCGGCCTCGGCATGCACACGCACCAGCTTGGAGCGTAGAGCCGCAGCGCGCTCGACGATGGCCGTGTCCTGCGGCGCTAGCAACGCAGCCTCCTGATAAGCTGCCAGCGCCTCCTCAAGGCGTCCAGCCGCTTCGGCTTTGGCCCCGCGCTCAGACGCCTTCTGGGCCCGCTTGGGATTGGGTTGTTCCACGGCCGCCGGGGGCTGTGTGGTTGCTGGCGCTTGCGCACGCACCGGTGCACATAGGAGCAGGCCGGCAGAGAAGACGGAGGCAGCTTGGCGAAGTGTGCGCATGAGCAGCGAACAGGATAACCTATTCGTGACCCCATGAAAGCGGACCAACTTGGTCTGGTTGACGGAAGGCTATGGCTGCGGTACACTTAAATCGCTGTTGCAAATGAGTAACAACTGGAGTTCTCGTGCTCTCGGCCTTTCTCCTTGCCCTTCGCGAAGGCGTTGAAGCTTCTCTCGTCGTCGGCATCATCCTTGTCTACCTCTCCCGTACGGGACGCCGGCAGCTGGCGCGCTTTGTCTGGTACGGCGTGGCCGCGGCTGCCGCTCTCAGCCTCGGAGTTGCGGTGGCCCTCGAGCGCTTCCGAATCAGCGAAGACGGATTCGAGGGGCTGCTGCTCCTTGTGGCTTCCGGGTTCGTAGTTACGATGATCGTCTGGATGAACCGCGTTGCGCGCCACCTGAAAAAAGAAATTGAGCAAAAAGTCGAGGCGTATGCCGGACGCACGGGGAGCGCCGCGGGCTGGGGGATTTTTCTATTCGTGTTCCTGATGGTCTTGCGCGAGGGCGCCGAGCTGGCGCTGATCCTGCGTGCGGTGGAACTCTCGAGCGAGGGGCTGCAAACCTGGATCGGAACGATTGTAGGCATTGGGGCGGCCGTGGCGGTCGGCGTGTTTTTCTTCAAGGGCACTTTGCGTATTCCGCTCCATCGGTTCTTTGCCGCGACCAGCGTCATCCTGATGCTCGTGGCATTTCAGCTCGCGCTGACGGGCTTGCATGAGCTCAGTGAAGCCCGCTGGCTGCCTTCGAGCAAGCAAGAAATGGCGCTGATCGGTCCCATCGTGCGCAACGAGCTGTTCTTCTTCGTCTTTATTTTTGGGGTGGCGGCTCTGTTGGTGCTGCGCGAGTGGCAGTCGGCTTCACACGCCAGGGCAGCGAAAGAAGCTGCCGGCGACGCGGAGAAGAGATTGCTCGAAGCACAGAATCGCCGCCAGAAGCGTTGGATGATCGCAGCGGCCGGCGCGTGCCTGGTGGTGATCCTGGTGCTGACCGCAGACTTTATTTATGCGCGTGCGAACTCCGCTCCGCCCTCCGCGCGGGCGGTTGTGGCGGTGGGCAACGAAGTGCGCATCCTGATCAGCGAAGTGCAGGACGGCACTCTGCACCTGTACACGGTCAACGCCGGGAATCAGTCGATGCGATTCCTGATCATCAAGAAACCGAACGGCTACGGCACGGCGCTGGACGCCTGCCGGATTTGCGGCGCGGAAGGGTATCGCCAGGACGGGCAGAATGTCATCTGCCGGCACTGCGGCTCGGCGATCTATGTGCCATCGGTGGGAGATCACGGTGGTTGCAACCCCATCGGTGTTCCGTCGCACGTGGAGGGTGGCGAGCTGATGATAGATATTTCATCACTAACGCAAGCTGCGAAGGAGATTCCTCAGTAGGGCACACTCGATTTATCGTGCCCCTGCTCGGACTGCCGCGAACCTCATGTTCCTGCGACTTGTTGCCGATTCCTTTGGACGACGCCCGCGCCACAAACTTGTCACTGGGGCGGCGCTGGCTCTAGGCATGGGCGTAGCCACCGCGGCACTGAGCGTATCTCTGGATGTGGGGGACCGGCTGGCAAAAGAGTTCCGAAGTTTGGGAGCGAATCTTCTCGTTACGCCGCAGGCCGATTCGCTGCCGCTCGAAATCGGTGGGGTGGACTATCGCCCTGTGAATGCAGGAACTTATCTCCCCGAGGCCGACCTCGCAAAACTCAAGACCATCTTCTGGCACAACAACATCATCGCCTTCGCGCCCGTACTGGAAGTCCCCGTCCGAGCGCGGCCCCATGCTTCCAAGAATGGGTCCACTCCAGGAGCCGTGAGCAACGCACCCCTGATCGGTTCTTGGTTTTCTCATACGCTTTCTCTGCCTGACGGAAGTAATTTTGTCACCGGCATCGACAAGACCAACCCTTGGTGGCATGTCGAAGGGGAGTGGTTTTCGGAGACTGGGGATTCCTGCGTAGTGGGAGAAAAACTCGCACGACGTTTTGGGATTTCGATCGGTGACTCAATCGTGATTGAGACATCCAGCGATTCCGGGTATGAAATCCGGGTCGTTGGAATTCTGTCGACAGCTGGACCGGAGGATGATGCCATCGTCGTGTCTCTGCCCCTTGCGCAGGGAATAAGCAACAAGCCCGACCAGTACCGCAAGCTTTACGTCAGCGCGCTTAGTAAGCCTGAAGACGATTTTGCGCGGCGGGATCCAAAGACAATGAACGCTAAGGAATTTGAGCGCTGGACCTGTAGCCCCTACGTTTCGTCCATCGCGTATTCGATCAAGCAGGTCTTGACGGGCGCGGATGTCCGCGTGATTCGCCGTGTCGCGGAGGGCGAAGGCCAAATCCTCACGCGGGTTCGTATGTTGCTTTGGCTGGTCACCGGCGCGGCGCTGCTGGCAGCAGCCCTGGCTGTCGGCGCTTCGGCGGCAGCGTCTGTGATTGAGCGGCGCACAGAAATTGGATTGATGAAGGCGCTCGGTGCAGGTTCCGGCATGGTTGGCTTTCTGCTCGTGGCAGAACAACTCTTGCTTGCCTTTGTCGGTGGCGGCATCGGCTATGCGCTCGGAATTATCCTGGCACGCCTGCTCGGCCAGAAGATCTTTGGGGTTGCGCCGGAGCCTTCGCTCATTGTTTTTCTTGTGGTGATCGTACTTGCCGCTGGCGTCACCGTGCTCGGCAGCGCTTTGCCGTTGCGCCGTGCCTCGCGCTACCAGCCGGCGCCCATCCTGCGAGGCGAATGATGGCTGCCTACCGCACAGCCAATCGAGCCATGTTCTGGCGCATCCTCCGCCGGCTTGCCGGCGCCAACCGCCGCCGCCTGTTCGTCATTCTGCTCGCGCTCGGTGCCGGTGCTGCCGTCACCGCCGCGCTTTTCAATCTCCAGATTGACGCCAAACGCCGCCTCACAACTGAATTCCGCAGTTTCGGAGCAAACATCATCATTGCGCCGGCTAGTACTGGCCACGCTTCAGGCTCAGCGACCATCTCTGAAACTCTGTTGGACCACTTTCCAAACCAAACATCCCTAAGTTCCATTCCTAGGGCAGCGTTTCTCTATGCCATTGCAGATGTCACAGCTTTCAGTGGCGAAGGAACGGACGGCACCAGGCTCGAGACTGCACCTGTTGTCATTGCCGGTTACCGTTTTCTGGCCAATGATCTAAAGCAAATTGTCCCCCATCAAGTGATCGAAGGCGAGAATGTGGTCATTCTTGATGCAGAAACATGCGAAATCGGGGAAAAAGTGGCTTCGCAATTTCATCTTCACGTCTCAAGGGTATTGAAATTGAAGACTGAGAAAGCTGAGGTAAGTTGCGTGGTTTCGCAGATTAGGAGTTTTGGAGGTATTGAAGACAGTCAGATTTTCATGTCATTGAAAACAGTTCAGCGTCTTGCTGGGCTCCCGCAGCAAGTCAGCTTGATTCAGGCAGTCGTGCCCGGCACCCCGGCTCAGATCGAGCACTATCTAGACGACCTTCGAAATCAATTCCCCGACATTGAGATACGCCCAATCCGCCAATTCACAGAGGGCGAAGCGAAAATTTACAACCGCATCAGCGGGTTGCTGACGGCAACAGTGGGGATTGTGCTGCTGCTCACCGGGCTTTGCGTAATGGCGGCAATGACCAATGTGGCGATGGAACGGAAGATGGACGTTGGCTTGATGAAAGCCATCGGCGGCTCGATGCGGCGCGTGCTCCGCCTTTTCCTTGCGGAGGCTGCACTTCTCGGACTTGTGGGAGGCGTCATCGGCGCCACGTTGGGGATTATTCTTTCAATGGGATTGGGGAAAGCCGTCTTTGGCGTGGCGGCGCGGCCGCGGCTGATTGTGTATCCTGTCGCTGTGGCGTTGACAATCATCGTTGCCGTTCTCAGTGCTTTTCCGCTGCGGCGGTTGGCGAGCATTAGCCCTGCTTCCGTGTTTCGAGGTGAAGCGTGAGTTCCCTGATTCAGGCGCAGCCTCGCCCCGGGTCGCCACAAGTGGTCATCGAGAACCTGACCAAGCAGTACGGCACACTCCGCGCGCTTGGCGCCGTCACCTTTGGCGTAAACACCGGCGAATGGGTTGCGCTCATGGGCCCTTCGGGGTCCGGGAAAACCACGCTCATCAATATTCTCGGGGGCTTGGACACGCTGACTTCGGGCCGGGTGGTGGTGGACGGCGTTGACCTCTCCAATCTCAGAGAAAACGAACTGGTTCGCTACCGCGCTGAGAAAGTTGGTTTCGTTTTCCAGCAGTTTCACCTCGTGCCGTATCTCACTGCGCTCGAAAACGTGATGCTGGCGCAGTATTTCCACAGCGTTACGGATGAAAAACATGCCGCGGAAGCGCTAAAGCGCGTTGGCCTGGGCGATCGTCTCACTCATCTTCCCGCGCAGCTTTCCGGCGGCGAGCAGCAACGCGTGGCCATCGCGCGCGCACTAATCAATCAGCCGAAGCTGATTCTGGCCGACGAGCCGACCGGCAATCTTGACGAAGCTAACGAAGACATCGTGCTTCAGATTTTTCGCGAGCTGCACGACGCGGGTCACACGATCTTGATGGTGACGCACGATCCGGACATTGCGCGCCAGGCCGACCGTCGCATCGAGCTGGCCCACGGACATCTGCATTTCGATACGTTGCAACACGGCCCGAGCCATCCGCTCAATTGCCCTCTTGCAGACACGGCGGATTGCTGCACTCCCGTTTCGACCGACGACGAAATCCGCTTCGATCACCTGCTCGAGCAAATCTGGGTTTGCGGCGAGGAAGGGAAGCCAGCACAAGCCGAGCGACTCCATGCCTCGGGGCCGGCCGGGAAACTCCCCGTCGTCACAGAAGAGCCCGCCTCCCGTGTTCTCTCCCGCATGTCGGATCTGCATTTGGTACAGATGGAAAACGGCGAAGTGCAGCTCACCCCCGTAGGCAGCCAGCGCGCGCGCGACGTTGTCCGCCGCCACCGCTTGGCCGAACGCCTCTTCAAGGACACGTTTTCCATCGAGGATTCTGAAGCGCACACGCAAGCCTGCAAGTTCGAACACATCATCAGCCCGGAACTGGACCAGCGGATCTGCACATTCCTCGGCCATCCGAAGACCTGCCCCCACGGGAATCCCATTCCGCCGGGCGATTGCTGCAACGGCAAGTCCAAGAGTTGATCGCGTAAGCCAACAATGCCAACTCCACTAGACCCGCGCAAAAAACCGAGCAGCATCAAAGTGCACGTCTCGAGCGGCGCCGGTGTTGACATCACCTGGGCCGACGGGCACTCCAGCCACTACGAGTTCACGTATTTGCGCGAAGAGTGCCCCTGCGCTACATGCAACGACCTGCGGGAAAAGAAGCAGTCTCATGACGCGACCCCGCCAACTCTCCTGTCGTCCCCTGCCCTACCCATGTTCAAGCCGAAGCCCAGGGCCAAAGCCGCCACACAAGTGGGCAACTACGCAATTCAACTCAGCTTCTCCGACGGACATTCCACCGGCATTTATAGCTACGACCATCTCCGCAGCATCTGCCCCTGCGCCGAATGCGCCAAAGCCTTTCGCACGGCGTCCGCTGACTAAGACTTCATAACCAACTCAAGATTGGCCTGCCATCCTACAGCGTTTTCATCTTTGTTCCCGTAGAAAACGTGTCATCAACCTTTATTACACTCCAGTGGTTGTTTCTTTCCTGGTTTTTGTGGAATCCTCTGGACAGATTTAGCGTGATCCTTTTTGCCAAACGAGGTGGCCCATGGCCTGCGACCTTCAAGAATTGAAGCACGTTCCGCTTTTTGCGCTTCTGGATGATGAGGAAGCCGCCGTTCTCGCCAGCCAAGTTGAAGTGAAACGATTTGCTACGCGCCAGCGCATCTACAAAATCGGTGATCCCAGTGGTCAGGCTTACGTGATGATCTCTGGCCGAGTTCGTGTCTCGACTGTCGATGAAGATCATCAAGAGGTCATCGTCGATGAGCCGGCCCACGGCGAGTTTTTCGGGTTCGCTTCCATGCTGGAAAAGACTCCTCATCAAACCGACGCGATTGCACTTGAGGAAACCACCTGTCTCGAAGTTTCCCGCGACGACATCGCCGTTCTGCTTCAGCGCAAGCCTCTTGCGGGCATGGACATGCTTACCGTCCTCGGCAAGCAGTTTCATGCCTCCCAGCAACTGGTGCGCCTCAGGGCCAATCGCCATCCCAACGAAATCATCGAAGAGGAGGCTACCTTTGGCGAACGCGTCGCCGATTCGGTCAGTCAATTCGGCGGCTCCTGGACGTTTATCATCACTTTTGCGATCGTGGGCACCGTCTATACGGGGGTAAACATACTTTTGGGAAAGACTGCCTGGGATCCCTATCCCTTCATTCTTCTCAATCTCTTTCTTTCGTTACTGGCCGCTATTCAGGCGCCCGTCATCATGATGAGCCAGAATCGCCAGGATACGAAGGATCGCCTGCGCGGTGAACTCGATTTCGACGTGAACCGCCGCGCCGCTTCCGACATTCAGGGCCTGGCTCGAAAGCTCAATCTCCTCGACGAGAAGATAGGCGACATCGAAGAACTGCTTCGCGAAAAGCACTCCGGCAATGTGCTTCCTGGCCCCACCATCTAGCCTGGAGCTGTCGAGATTTTCGGAGGGTCCGTAGGGCCTCCTGCTAGACTTCGCTCCTCAAAAATGCGACGATTTCAACCTGCAAGGTAACGATACCCATACATGAGCAGCACTCCTAAGAGCCCTGCCGCAGCAGGCAGCCGGGGCAACGGTATTCCGCGCGTTATCGTCGCCACCACAGCGCTCCTGACCTTCATTTCCTTCTGGCGAGCGGCAGCGATTGTCCTGAACGACTTGGCCTCCTCGGCTTACTATGCAGGCGGCGAGGCCGAGGGGTATATCGGCAAAACTGCCCCGTGGTTCATCCTTGCCATCATGCTGTTTTCCTATGCTGTGCGAGCAGTTTACGTGGAAAGCTGCAGCATGTTTGTGCGTGGCGGCGTCTACCGCGCCGTGAAGATGTCTCTCGGCGGGACGCTTGCGAAATTCAGCGTCTCCGCGCTCATGTTTGACTACATTCTGACCGGGCCGATCAGCGGTGTCGCGGCCGGTCAGTATTTAGCCGGACTTATGAATGATCTCTTGCAGTACTTCCACGTTAGCGGGCCGCTTTCCGCCGGCAGTGCCGACTTCATTGCAGCGAGCTTTGCTATTGTCGTCACGCTTTATTTCTGGTGGCAGAACACCAAGGGCGTTGCGGAGTCCAGCGAAAAAGCCCTGCACATCATGAAGCTGGTCACCGTGATGGTGGTGTTGCTCATCGCCTGGTGCATCTACACGGTGGCTGTGCGTCATTCCGGATTGCCTCCCCTGCCTCACCCGCGCAATTTGAGGCTGAGCGCCAGCGCCCTCGGATGGCTCGCGCACAGCAGCCTTCCGCACATGTTTGGCATCATCGCCATCTTCATCGCCCTAGGCCATTCTGTGCTGGCCATGAGCGGCGAGGAATCGCTCGCGCAGGTCTATCGCGAAATTGAGAGCCCCAAGCTGCCCAACCTCAAGAAGGCTGGGCTGGTCATCTTCATCTACAGTCTGGTCTTCACCTCTCTCGTCTCCTTCTTTGCGGTGATGATCATTCCGGACGATGTCCGCCAGCACTTTCTCGAGAACTTGATTGGCGGACTGGCGATGAATCTCGAAGGGCCCTTAATCGCCCGTCTGATTTTTCACGCCTTCGTCGTTGTGGTCGGAACCTTAATCCTGGCGGGCGCTGTAAACACTGCAATCGTCGGCTCGAACGGTGTGCTGAACCGCGTTTCCGAAGACGGGGTGCTCAGCGCCTGGTTTCGCCAGCCGCACCGGCGCTTTGGCACCAGCTACCGCATCATCAACGTCGTCGTGGCTCTGCAGGTCATCACCATCATCATCAGCCACGGCGATGTGACTTTCCTTGCGAACCTCTATGCGTTCGGTGTGATCTGGAGTTTTGCGATGAATGGGCTCGCCGTCCTCGTTCTCCGCTACACCAGTCCCGGCCAGCGAGAATTTCAAGTTCCGTTTAATTTCACGATTCGCGGCGTGCAGATACCCGTTGGGCTCGGGCTCATCACGCTGACGCTGTTCTTGATCGCCATCGTAAACCTGTTCACCAAGCCCATCGCCACGATGGCCGGCGGCGCCTTTTCCATCCTCCTCTACATTGTGTTCACGATTTCGGAACGCCGTGGCAAGCACGGCGGTGCAGCTCACGTCGAGATGGACCAGTTTAATCTCGAGTTGGAAGGGGAACTAACGCCCGAGGCTGTGGGTGCGCGCCCCGGCAACATGCTTGTCCCGATCAGCAATCACTACGCGCTCTATCACCTTGGGAACGTACTGGACCGCATCAAGCCTGGCCGCCGCGACGTGGTCGTGCTCCACGTGCGGCTCCTGCGCCGCTCCGCTTCCGGAGAAAACGAACTGGACGCGGACCAGCTTTTCGGCAGTATCGAACAGCACCTCTTCTCCCAGGCCCTGTCCATGGCGGAAAAACGTGGCAAATCCATCCGCCTCGCGGTGGTGGCGGCCAACGATTTGTGGGACGGTATCCTGCGCGCCGCGACATCCTTGCAATCCAGCACAATTGTTGTGGGCCGTTCGACAAAAGAATCCAATGAAGAGCAAGCGCGGCAAGTCGGGGAAGCTTGGGAAAAGCTTGGCGACCCCAAGCCCCAATTCAACCTCGAAATCCATTTGCCCAACGGCGACAAGCTTTACAAAGTCCTCGGACCGCACGCGCCGAACCTCACGGCCAACGAAGTGAATCTTCTCCACCGGCTTTGGTTGCGTTTCAGCGATGCCGTCGCGCCCCAGGAAATCCATCATCACGACGTCGTTCACTTCGCCCTGGAAGAAGTGCAAAAAGAAGTGGACGAGGGACACGAAGACATCGTCGTCAATCGCCTGCGTGCGCATCTTGAAGCCAACCAGAAGAAGAAAGCTTCGAAGGCCTGAAGCAATCAATATGCGGTTCTTAGTTTTTGGTTCTTGGTCCGCGCTTGCATGGGAAGTGTGGCTTTGTCCGTAGGCAGCCGGCCCATAGTTCGTAGTTCTCAGGCCAGTTTCGAATGTGGTGTGCTTCTTACCGGCAGAACTCTCCACCGAACACCCAGAACTAATCACGAGCCGCAGTTGGCGGCCTCAAGCCAGCTGTGACGTGCAATGTCCGCAGCGTTTAGCCGCGATGGGAATCGTCATGGCACACTGCGGACAGTCTTTTGTAGTGGGCGCCGCTGGGGCCTCCGGCTTTTTGGTCCAACGGTTCACCTGGTGCACCACGAGAAATACGGCAAAGGCGACGATAAGAAAATTGATCACCGTGTTCAGAAAGAGTCCATAGTTGAGCGTCGCCGCACTGTGGGCCTTCGCGTCTGTCAGCGATTTGTAAGTTTCGCCGCTCAGGTTGATGTACAAGTCAGAAAAATTCACATGGCCGAGCAACTTCCCGATCGGCGGCATGATCACATCTTCCACCAAAGACGAAACGATCTTCCCGAAGGCTGCGCCGATAATGACGCCGACCGCCAAGTCCATGACGTTTCCACGCATTGCAAATTCTTTGAATTCCTTCAGCATGGTTTATCTCCTTTGCATTTCAATCAAGGCCAGTGACAGCCTCGGTCGGATTCCCAGTTTCTGGGAGAGGAGTTTGTTGCGCGGATTATATAAGAAGCGAACTGGAAACCAAGGGCGGAAAGGATGGGAGCGAATCGCGCTCCTACTTGGGCCAATAGATCAAGGCGGAACCGATGACACCCCTCAGCACCAGTAGCGCGCCCCCAGCGGCGAGCAGCGGCCCCACCCACGAAAACGGCACCCGGGAAATGACCAGCATTAGGATTCCAAGAAGCACGAGCGAAAGCCCACGCGTCCAATTCTCCCAGCGCAACCACCACTGGCCCGGCTTGTAGAGAGCGCGAAGACCCCACAGAATGAGCGCGACGCTGAGGATCACCCAGCTGATGCTGTGCCGGTCGACGGTTCGACCATAGATGGGGCCAGCAAAGCCGAACCATATCAACATACCGCCAAGCAAGATGAAGATGACTTCGATTATCAACCGGAGGAGCCGCTCAGGCGTGAGCATTGGCATGCTTCGAGCTTACAACGGGATGCGCTCGATCCGTACCTTTTGCAGCGCTACAGGCGTACGCGGGCGATCGTTCGAATCTCGCGGCAAGTTTGAAATCTTATTCGCCACATCCTGTCCTTCTACGACTTCGCCGAAAATTGTGTGCCGGTTGTCCAGCCAGGGTGTCGCCGCCACGGTAATGAAGAATTGGCTGCCGTTCGTTCCGGGCCCGGAATTCGCCATCGAAAGCTTTCCCGCTTTCGAATGCTTCAGCGAGGGATGAAATTCGTCGGCGAATTTGTATCCCGGTCCGCCCATTCCTGAGCCCTGCGGGCAACCGCCTTGAATCATGAATTGCGGGATCACACGATGAAAAATCAGTCCGTCGTAGAACGGTTTCTTTTCCTTCTGGCCGGTTTTTTCGTTCGTGAATTCCTTGCTTCCTTCGGCGAGTCCAACGAAATTTGCTACGGTCTTCGGTGCTTCTGCTTCGAGCAAGCGCACCACAATATCCCCTTGGGAAGTTTCGAATATGGCGTAGGTTCCTGCCGGTCGGCTCATGCGGTCTCCTTGTGCACCGCACAATCCTACACGACGGTAAGCACGCCGCGCCACTTCGGGCGGCGGGAAAAAAAGGTATCCGAAGTGCTCGAGGTTGCTTATTTTGTTGACAGAGTGCTACCAGCCCTTCTGTTTGCGAAGCTCCGTGATATGCGCCGTGTGATGTCTCCCATGCCATTCGTAGAGCAAGAGCAGCCAATCCACGCTGCGTTCGCCATGCTCCGGGTGAACCAGCACTCTGGCGAACTGCTCCGGCTTCATGGAACGCCAGAGACGATCCCAGCGATCATGCACGCTGCTCAGGAGCGTGAGCGAGACTTCAATGGGGGTTGACTTCGAGTCAGCCAAATTTGCCCAGGCCTCCTGGTCATACGGTTTAATCGTTGGTTTTTCTTCCGTAAGCGCGAGTTTCAATCGCACATAGGCATTCAGGTGGCTGTCGGGAACGTGGTGGACCACTTGGCGCACAGTCCAGCCCCCGTCGCGGTAAGGAGTGTCGAGCTGCGAATCGCTCAGCCCTTTTGCCGCGGCCCGCAATTTCGCCGGTGTCGCCGCCAGTTCATCAATCGCTTGCTGGCGCCGGGACGCTGTCACCTGCGCGGGCATTTCAAACGTTCCAACGGGATAGCGCGGATCCATCGTGACTTTCTCCTTGGGCAACAACCTGATATTTCTTTGAACTATAGCCTCGGCTATTCGCCCCGGTCAACGCAGCTCAAGTCAAATCGCCTTCCAAATTGGATGCAGCCTCTTCCGAAACGTAATGGATGGAATGCTACAATACTGGCTCCGTTGTATCCGGCGGGCCCTGTGCCGAATCTAATGATTGGAGAAAGATTGAATGTACAACGTCATCATCATTGGCAGCGGCTGCGCCGGCCTTACTGCTGCGATTTATGCCGGTCGCGCGAATTTGAAACCGCTGGTCCTCGACGGGCACGAGCCCGGCGGACAACTTTCTCTCACGACGCATGTTGAGAATTTTCCCGGCTTCCCCGACGGCATTATGGGGCCGGAGCTCATCGAGAACATGCGCAAACAGGCGAAAAAATTTGGCGCCGAGTTTAAGGCCGGAGCGGTCACAGAAGTCGACGTCAGCAGGCGCCCGTTCAAGATCATCGCTGGAAAAGACACCTACGAAGCACAGGCATTGATCGTTGCCGCGGGCGCCTCAGCGCGTCTGCTGGGTCTGAAGGGTGAAAAAGAACTGATCGGCCACGGCGTTTCCACCTGTGCGACCTGCGACGGCTATTTTTTCCGCGGCAAGCCCATCGCCGTGGTCGGCGGGGGTGATTCCGCCATGGAAGAGGCCAACTTTCTTTCCCGCTACGCCAGCAAGGTCCATCTGATTCACCGTCGGAACGAGTTTCGCGCTTCCAAGATCATGATTGATCGCGCCAGGGCCAACGAGAAAGTTGAATTCGTTACTCCTGCCATCGTTGATGAGATTCTCGCCCCTCAAGGGCATGTTGAAGGCGTTCGCATCCGCAATCCACAAACAAAAGAATTGAGGACGATTCCGCTCGCTGGAGTATTCGTCACCATTGGTCACGATCCAAACACCATGGTCTTCAAGGGAAAGCTTGAAATGGATTCCAACGGCTATCTGCTCGCCAAGCACGGCAGCCTGACGGCTGTTCCAGGAGTGTTTATTGCCGGTGACGTACAAGACCACCGCTATCGCCAAGCGGTTACCGCTGCGGGCTCGGGCTGCATGGCCGCCATCGACGCGGAAAAGTTTCTGGATGAGCACAAGCACTAGTTTCAGTCTTTCCGGGCTGCCATAATCAATCCTGCATGCTCCGTTCGACACTCCTCAAGCTCTCTGAAAGCAAAGGTTTCGCCAACTGGGTCACGTCCAATGGCACCACACGCCGCATGGCGCGCCGCTTCGTTGCCGGCGAGACGCTCGATGAAGCCATTGCAGCCGCCCGTGCATGCAACGATGCCGGTATGGCTGCAAGTCTTGACTATCTTGGTGAGAACGTTTCCAGTACGGGAGATGCCCAGCATTCGCGCGATGCTTATTTGGAGATTTACGAGCGCATCGCCCAGGAAAAACTAAACGCCAACGTTTCGTGCAAACTCACGCAGCTCGGGCTCGATCTCAACGTGGATTTTTGCCTGGGCTTGGTCTTCTCTATTGTGGAGTTTGCGGCTCGTTTCGACAATTTCCTGCGCGTGGACATGGAAGGCTCGGTCTACACCCAGCGCACCATCGATCTGGTCAAGCGCGTGCGCGCCCGCAACCCGGCTATCGGCACCGTGATTCAGTCTTACCTGTATCGCAGCGAGACGGATGTCACGGATTTACTCTCCTACGGTTGCCGCATCCGTTTGTGCAAAGGGGCTTACAAGGAGTTGCCCGAGGTTGCGTACGCTAGCAAAGCCGATGTTGATGCGAACTACGTCCGCCTAATGAAAATGCTGCTCTCCAGCGGTTTCTATCACGGCATTGCCACGCACGATCCGCGCATGATCGCGGCAACCATTCGCCATGCTGCTGCCATGCAGATTTCCAAAGATGATTTCGAGTTTCAGATGCTCTACGGCGTACGCACCGACCTGCAGCGCCGCCTGGTCCGCGATGGCTATCGCGTCCGCGTATACATCCCTTTCGGCCAGGACTGGTTCCCTTACTTCATGCGCCGCCTCGCCGAGCGGCCCGCCAACGTCGGCTTCCTCGTGCGCAATTTTTTCCGCGGATAAGAGCGCGCAAAGTCTATAGCTTCTGACAGACGGTGACACCGTCACGCAACGGAATCAGAACGGCATATAGTTTCTTCGAAGAATAAACTAGTCGGTTGAATTCCTGGACGCCTCGTGTATCCGCATCATCGGCTGCGGCTGGCCTCGCCGCTTTGCCGGACCAAAGCGTATTGTCCGTGATGAACAGGCCCCCGCTCCGCAGCTTCGGCAGCGCCGCGTGCAGAGCGTCCGGGTACTGATGCTTGTCCACATCATTGAAAATCAAATCGAATGTGCCCGGCGCTTTCTTGACAAGCTCCTGCGCATTTCCCACGCGAATCTCGATCCGCTTGGCCACGCCCGCGCGCCGAAAATAATCCCTGGCCCGCCTCGCTTTTTCTGGATCGCCGTCCGTGTAAATGACTCTCCCCTTTTGCCCCGCGGCTCGCGCCAGCCAGATTGTCGAGTAGCCGATGGCCGAGCCCATTTCAAAGATTCGCTTCGCTTCCGACACATGCACAAAAAGCGCCAGCATGCGTGCCACTGCTGGCCCGATGATGGGGATGCGGTTCTCCGCCGCATATTTTTCCATCTCAGTAATGACTTCATCGCGCGCCGGCAGCAGCTTGTAAAGGTATTCGTCAATGTCATCCTGCATGAATGCACTGCGCAGGTTGTCGGTTCGCATCACAGTGTCTCCCCGGGCTTCAGTGCATGAATCTGGAGCCCTTCGATATTTTTAGTCTCTTTGCGTAATGCTTCCACGGTGCCGGTCAAGAAGGGAAACGTCGCGTAATGCATGGGAACGACATGTTTCACTCCGAGCAGACGGATGGCATACGCCGCTTCGCGCGGGCCCATCGTGAACAGATCGCCGATCGGCAGCATGGCAACATCCGGCTTGTACAACTCCCCGATAAGCTTCATATCGCCAAAGAGCGCTGTATCTCCCGCGTGATACACGCTGAATCCTCCGGGCATTCGAATTACATAGCCTGCCGGCTCCCCTCCATAAATCCGCACAGCCTCGTCGCTAATCGAATTCGAATGAAATGCATGTGTCATCGTGACCTCGAACTCGCCCACCTTCTGCGAGCCGCCTTTGCCCATCGGGGACGTCTCCTCGTTGAAACCCTTACTCTCGATCCACAGGCAGGTCTCAAAGATCGCCACGATTTTCGGCCGGTGCTGTTTCGCCAGCGCAAGCAAGTCACCCATATGATCGGTGTGCGCGTGGGTAAGGAAGATCGTATCCAGCCGCCCGACAGTCTTCAGCGCCGGCGGGCAAACGGGATTGGTCATCACCCACGGATCAATCAAAGCGACTTGCCCCGACGGTGTCGTCAATGAAAACGTGCTGTGACCGAAATAAGCGATTAGATTGCCCGTGGTGTTGAGCATCGGCAATTCCCTCGGCAAATTGTTGGGCTAACTTAACCTCCTCGCCCGCGGACAGTGCGGTCTAATTTGTTCCCGCGGCTAACAGCGAGCGAATTGCCGTCTCATACGTTTCCCGCGATCCTTCACCAAGCACATGACCGGCCTGCCGCCCATCTCTTGTATAGAACACGGAAGCGGGAAGCGCTCCGGTCCAACCTGCCAGTGCCACTTGCATGAACACCTCTTCTCCACCGGCTTTTTTCCGGTAGTTGGGAAAGATCGGTTTGTAGCGGGCAAGGAACCTCCGCATCAGGATCAAATCCCCATCGTCGTCGAGGCTCACTCCCACAACCTTAAGTCCTTGCCCCGCGTATTGCTTCGCCAGCTCATTCAACATCGGGTATTCGTGCCGACAAGGCTCGCACCACGTCGCCCAAAAATTCACCAGCAGCGGTTTCCCGTGGTACTGCTCCACAAGCTTTTGGTAGCCCTGCGCGTCGATGAGTTCCGGGTCGCGCGGCGCTGCGCTCTTGGGAGTTTGCGGCCCGGCGAACGCCGTCATTGCGGCCAGCGTCACAATTATGGCAAGTACAGTCTGATTTCTCATGTCATCCCTTCCGCCTTCATTCTATCCATACCCTTGCCGGTTGAGAAACCCCTTCCCGCCGCGTACAATTCAAGTGTGCTGCTTGCCGCGTCCAGCGGGCGCGTGGTATAAGGATTTTTCGCCGGTCGTGCTTCCATGTCGCACCTCCGGACGGTTGTCCGAGCAAAGGAGATTGTTAATGGCCTACGTGATTGCCGAGCCCTGCATCGGCACAAAGGACACTGCATGCGTGGATGTTTGCCCTGTGGACTGCATCCATCCCCGCAAGGACGAGGCTGCTTTCGAGACGGAAACGCAGCTCTACATCCACCCGACCGAATGCATCGATTGTGGCGCCTGCGTACCCGTTTGCCCGGTGACGGCTATTTTCGCGCTCGAAGATCTCCCGGAAAAGTGGAATAGCTTTACGCCGATCAACGCCGATTGGTACGCAAAACAAGGGAAGTAGCCGTCCCGCCCGGGGCTTACGGCTGCTTAAGATCTCAAGCGGCACGCTTCGGCGTGCCGCTTTTTTCATTCATTTCGGACTGCATGCTGCGTCCTGCCGAGGTGAGTACTTGGCTCACGATCGCCGCGGCTTGAATTCATAAATTTACGCCCCTTGTTATCATGGTCAGGGAGAAAAAAAACTGTCCCCCATGCCTCAGAGTTTCCATCTCGCTCTGCTCATTCATGCCCATCAACCCTGCGGCAATTTCGAGCATGTCCTCGAGAAAGCCTACGACACTTCATATTTCCCGTTCATCGAAGAGCTCGAAAAACATCCCGGCGTTCATCTCGGCCTTCACTATTCCGGTCCGCTTCTCAACTGGATCGAGGAACACCGTCCCGAGTATTTTCTCCGCCTGAAAAAACTGGTCAGGATCGGCCAGGTGGAACTCGTGGGCGGCGGATTTTACGAACCCATTCTCATCTCCATTCCGCCGGAAGATCAGCGCGAACAGATCACGCGGCTCGCCGCCTATCTCGAAGAGCACTTCGGCTGTCTTCCTACCGGCGCGTGGCTCGCCGAGCGCGTTTGGGAGCCACAGCTTTCTTCCACGCTTGCTGCTGCAAACGTCGCTTACACGCTTGTGGATGACATCCACTTTCTCTCCGCTGGATTTGAGCCCGAAGAACTCTTCGGCGCCTACATTGCTGAAGACCGCGGCCAGTGCGTCTGGCTTTACCCGGGCCAGAAAAAGCTTCGCTACCTCATTCCCTTCGGCAAAGTCGAGGAGGTCATCACCTATCTTCGCGAAGCGGCAAGTCTACATCCTGGCGGCGTCGCTGCTATGGGTGATGACATGGAAAAGTTCGGAGTGTGGCCCGGAACAAACGAGCACTGCTACAAGAACGGCTGGCTTACTGATTTCTTTGCCGCGCTCGAGGAAAATTCGGCCTGGCTGAAAGTGTCCACCCCTGGCGAATATCTGGCTGCCCATGCTCCACTTGGGCGTGCCGATCTCCCCACCGCCTCCTATACCGAAATGATGGAGTGGGTCTTGCCGACGCGCGTGCGCCAGCGCTTTCACGCCGTCCTCAAGGAATTCAGCGCCCGCCCGGAGGTGCTCGCCTTCCTTCGCGGCGGTTCCTGGCGCGGTTTTTTCCGCAAATACCCAGAATCAAATCTGCTCCACAAGAAGATGCTGCGCGTTTCTGCTCGTATTGCTGCCGCTCCCTCACGGCCGGTTGGAACAAAGGCCGCCCAGGATCTGCTCAAAGCTCGCCATCTGCTGCTACGGGCACAGTGTAACGACGCCTTTTGGCACGGCATTTTCGGCGGGATCTATGCTCCGCATCTCCGCACCGATCCGTGGCGCAATCTCATTCGCGCCGAATCCCTCGCCGACCTCCACACCCCCGGTGCACTGATGGCCCGTGTCGAGCTGCTCGATTACGACGCGGATGGCGCCGGCGAATTGCTCTTCACCGCTCCTGAGTATCAAGCCCTGCTGAAACCCAGCGATGGTGGAACCATCGCCGCGCTCGATTTCCGCCCTGCTGCCGCGACGCTGGTGAACTCCATTCTGCGCCGGCCCGAGTCGTACCACGCGACCTTGCGCGAGGCTGCGGGAAAGTCTGCCACCGGTGAGGTTGCTTCCATTCACGAGCAGACCCGCGTCAAGGAGCCCGGCCTCGAACGGTTTCTCCGCTACGACCGCTGGCCACGGCACGCATTTCGCGTTTTGCTTTTCGATCCATCTCTCACGCACACCGATTACGAAGCTCTCGAACTGCAGGAACATGCTGGTTTTGCGGGTGGCCCCTTTACCGTGAAGAATTCCGATCCTCACAATGCCGAGCTTTTCCGTTCCGACTCGGTGACTTTGCATGGCAAGGCAGAAGCATCGGCGCCAAAACTGCTGCTCATCAAGCAATACTCCTTCGGTCCGGCGCCCAATGGTTGTGAAGTGGCTTGCGAGATCAACGTGAAGCTCAAGGAGCCACTCAAGAAGCCGGTCGCCATAGGAATTGAGTCGATCATCAATCTTCTTGCCCCGACGGAGCCCGATCGCTTCTTCGAAACGTCCACCGGCCCAGTAAATCTGCGCTTCAGTGGAGAGCTGCCCGGGCCGATTCTTCGCATGGAAGATGGCTGGCAGCGCGTGCGCGTCTCCCTGCACGCGCCATTGTCGGAAGAGTTTTGGGTTGCGCCGATTGAGACGGTTTCCGAGTCCGAGGAAGGTTTCGAACGCGTCTACCAGGGCTCCCAGATTCTCGCCATCTGGCGTCCCGACCTCACCGCGCAAAAATCCTGGTCCGCCCGCCTTGTCTGGCGCCTTCAATCTTTCTAAGCTCCCACAACCGTTCCATTCACTTCGTGTCCATCGTTCGCCGAGCCAAAAATACAGACGACCGCCCGCCGCTGCGCCCATACGCTGAATAGAGCAGTGTTCGTTGGGAAAGAGGCAGAAAAGCAAGCGCACCGGCGCACAACAGGACTATTCCCTGCAACTGCCCGAGAAATAGCAGCGGCACCGCCGACCATAACAAGTCCATCAGAAATAGGAACGGAAACACCAGGCGAAACTGACGGCCAATATCCGCAAAATCAAAACTAAGTGCAGTAGAAAAATAAATGCGCACCGGGACACCGATCGTAGCGACCAGCAAAAGCGACGCGCCCAGAATTGCTGACCCATACAACTCATGGCTGACTCGGAGCACGTCATGGAATTTGTAAAGGGCCGCGCCATACATTCCCAGATATCCCAACTGGATCGCCACGAACAAAGCGCGTGCCAAATGCCGGGGGATAGAGAGCGCAGGAGCAGGACTGGCTGGCGCGCTGTCATCGGTCCGCGTTCCCAAATTCTGCCGCGAACTGCCGCGGAGACTCACGAGGTCCTCGAGTAGTATGCCCGCCGAAGGATAGCGTTCCAGCGGGCTTTTTCGAAGGCACCGATGTACGATTCGTTCGAGTTCTTGGGAAACCACGGCATTTCTTTGCGCGACAGGCCGTGGCTCGTCCTTCAGGATATTGGCGATCGTGGACGTGGGCGTGTGGCCCATAAAGGGGTGCGTTCCCGTCGCCATCTCGTAGAGCACCATGCCCAGCGCAAAGATATCGGTGCGTTGATCCACGCTGCCGCCTTGCAACTGCTCCGGCGCCATGTATTCAACGGTGCCGATGAGAAAACCAGAAGCCGTTGAGACCGGCGCTGTTTCTCCACCGCTCATGCCGCCTCTTGCCACCGTTTGAGAGATTGGAGATATCAACTTGGCCAAGCCGAAATCCAGGAGCTTGGCGTCTCCCCGCAGCGTAACGAAAATGTTTCCGGGCTTGATGTCGCGGTGAATGATCCCCTTGGAATGCGTCGCATCAAGCGCGTCAGTAATCTGGATCCCCAGTTCCAGCACACGATCAAAGGGCAACAAGCCATCAGCAATGCGGTGTTTGAGCGTCTGCCCCGCGAGATACTCCAAGACCATATAGGACTGGCTTCCGTGTTTCCCGATCTCGTGAACTGTGCAGATGTTGGGATGATTGAGCGACGATGCCGCCCTTGCTTCACGTCGAAAACGATCAAGCGCGTTGAGGTCCCGCGCCAGGTCATCATGCAAAAACTTCAAGGCGACAAGGCGGCCCAGTTCGGTGTCCTCTGCCTTATAGACGACACCCATACCACCACCACCTAGCTTCGCCACGATTCGGTAATGCGAGATGGTCTGCCCAATCAGGAATTGGGACTCCGTCATTAGCCGCCAATATTAGGTTGTGCTACAGACCAAGTCAATGAACGCGCGATTCCACACAACGAGCCAAGGGTCATGACTCGTTACAGTCTCAAACCGCAGCTGCCGCCCCTTTTACCCCGCCATTAGCAAATTTTGCGCGAACGGCCACTCTTCATCAATCCACTGTCCATCGCAGCGGAATCCCGTGCGCTCTGCCATGCTGGGGATTTCTTCGGCTTTGTATTTATGTGAGCTTTCCGTCCAAATGGTCTCGTCTTCGTCCAGCATGAGCCGCAGGCCAGCGGCGGGGATTTGCACTGTTTGCCGGCAGGTCGAGCGCAGATGCATTTCGATGCGCCACTCCGCGCTGTTCCAGCGCGCTTCGTGCCGGAAGCAACTCAAGTCAAAGTCCGCGCCCAGTTCGCGATTCATCCGCGCGAGCAGATTCAGGTTGAACGCCGCCGTCACGCCCGCCGGATCGTTGTAAGCTAGCAATTGCAGCTCGACGCTCTTTTCCAGATCGGTGCCCAGCAGCAGCGCATCGCCCGGGCGGAGGATCGCCCGCATCTCCCGCAAAAAGTCTTCCCCCGCATCTCGATCGAAATTGCCGATCGTGCTCCCGAGGAACAGCACCAGAAGATGATCCCGCTCCCCGCGCCCCTCGGCCACGGTGCGCAACCCTTCCAGATACGGCTGTTCATGGCCGACGATGCTCACCAGATCGATCTGTCCCAGCTCTTTCGCACACGCCGCAAGCGCCGAAGGCGAAATCTCAATCGGGTAGTAATATGTTTTTTGCCGCCGCGAAAGCGCTTCCAGGATCCACCGCGTCTTTTTTCCCGAGCCGCTTCCAAGCTCCGCCACTCGAACCGGCGAAGGAAGCCTTCCGACAATTTCTCCCGCATACCTTTCCAGCAGCCGTGCGTCCGCTCGCGTCAATCCATACTCCGGCAGGACGCAGATGGTTTCAAACAGGGCCGAACCCACTTCGTCATACAAATACTTCGAAGGAAGTTCTCTTTGGCCACGTTTCGTCAGGCTCGCGCGCACGTCAGCCGCGAATTCAGACACTTGCCGTATGGGAAGGGAAGAGGTGAGCATAGAGTCTCCCAGGTTGGTCTCGTCAGTCCTCGACGCAACGGAATGTTGAGTAGACGTACGGATAATGGGGCTGGAACCAGTTTCGAAACGATCGCCGCAGCATGCACGCAGCCGTGCGCGGCGAGCCACCCTTCATCACGTAGTGCTTGCCGTCAAAGAAATTGGCAGAGTAACCCGCATAGAAAGGCATAGCCGCGAACCCAGGAAACGGCGCAAACTCCGTCCGCGTCCACTCCCAACCGTTTCCCACAAGGTCGTGCACGCCGAACGCGCTGGCGCCTGCGGGATACGCGCCAACCGGAGAGGGATCCCACGACCGAAAATCAAAATTCCCCTTGTCCGCGCTCGGAGCTTCTTCACCCCAGGGGTAGTGCCGTTCCTTTCGGCCCTCAGGCGTCCCGTACGCTGCGCGGTGAAACTGCGCTTCTGTCGGGAGCTTTCGCCCTAGCCACTTCGCGTACGCGCTGGCTTCGGCGTGGCTCGCGTAAACCGGCCATTCCTGAGGCAAGCGGATCTCGCCAAACATGGTCCGGTACAACCAGAGGTTACCATCGCGTCTCCAGAAAATCGGATGCTCGATGTTTTCCTTCTCCTTCCAGTCCCAACCTTCCTTACTCCAAAGAGAACGGTTCTCGTAACCACCAGCTTGGATAAACCGCAGGAATTCGTGGTTTGTCACGTTGTACTTCTCAATCACAAATCCCGGCGTCTCTACCTCGTGGGATTCAAATTCGTTGTCCCACCCGAATTCATCCCCGTGGATTCGTTCCAGCCCCAGCGTCGCACGTCCTGTTGGTATGTCCACTAGATGGGACTTCACCCGCAGTGCTTTCCAAGTGCCACGCTCTGGCCCGCAAATTTTTCTCTCGCTCGGCAACCGGTGCAGCATATACGCGAGCGTCTCCGCATGCATTAGGCGATGCTCGATTGCTACTTCCAGCATCGAGATCAAACTTGGATGCCCTTCCGCAGGCCGCGCCAGCGCTTGCTCGATCGCGCGATCCAGTTCTTTGCGCAGACGTTGGTTGTAGCTCTCCACTTCCTTGCTCGCAGGCCAATCTGCTGGCGCGTCCGACGGCAACCCGCCCCCCACGGGATCAATTCCGAATGCAAATAGCTGGTCAAAGGTCCGCTGAAAAGACCGCAATCCGAACGCGCGGTCCCCCAGCAAATTCCAATCGAATGCCTCCACATGCCCAACATAGAAGATAATGCGGTGTCTTTCGGGAATCGGCCGGTCATACATGGCCTCCTCGCGGACCACGCGAAATAACTCATCGGTTCGCAAGCGGGCATCAAGCAGGCGGGTGTGAAGGTCGTGCCGGATGCGGGCAGGTGTAGCGAGGGCTCCCATGGCGTTCTCCCCTTCCGTTGGATGCAGCTTCCGCGCGAAGGATGCGCCAAAATTCGGCGTCGGGAGGCTACGTGCATTAAGATGTTCCCGCTAGGTTTTGTGGCTGTCAATCGAAATGAATGCGAAACTCGCAAGTATTTCAGAAAATTTGATTGAATTTCGCGATGTGGCGTACCACATAAACGATATTCCTGCGCGAATGATCGTTTCTGAAATTTCCCTAAGAATCCCACCGGGTGAGACCCTCGTCCTCCTCGGCCGCAGTGGCAGCGGCAAGACCACCCTCCTCAAGTTGATTAACGGCATGTTACTTCCCCCCAAAGGCGTAGTCCTTGTCCAGAATTGCGCCACGTCAGAATGGGACCTCATTCGCCTCCGCCGCGGCATCGGTTATGTCATCCAAGAGGCTGGCCTCTTTCCCCACTTCACGGTTGCGGAGAACGTCGCCCTCGTTCCCACGTTGGAAAACTGGGACGCCCCTCGCACTGCCGCCCGCGTACATGAAATGCTCCATCTCGTCGGCCTTGATCCGCGCGACTTTGCGCATCGCCTCCCACGCGAACTTTCCGGCGGCCAGCGCCAGCGCGTGGGGGTCGCACGTGCCCTCGCCGCTGATCCTCCGATACTACTGATGGACGAACCTTTCGGCGCGCTCGATCCCGTTACCCGGGCCGAACTTCAGCGCGAATTCAGCGCCCTCGTCCGCCGCCTGGGCAAAACCATTGTATTCGTCACCCACGATCTGCGCGAAGCACTCCTGCTCGCCTCGCGCATCATCTTGCTCCAGGCCGGTCGCATTGTCGCCAGCGCTACGCCGCAGGAATTTCTTCGTCTCGATCACGCCGAGGTTCGCGCCTTCACTTCGTCCCTTTCCGTTTCTCCGGGAGCCCTCGCGTGAGCCCTTGGACCTTTATCTTGGACCATCGTGGCGAAATCCTCAGCGCTACGCTGGATCACTTCACACTCGTAGTCATCGCCATGGCCATCGCCATTCTCATCGGCGTCCCGCTTGGCATGTTCATCGTGCAGCGCCCCACTCTGCGAACGATCGTCCTCGGTATCGCCAGCATCTTCCAAACCATCCCCAGCCTCGCTCTCTTCGGATTTCTCATTCCCATTCCATTCATCGGCGGCATCGGCAAGCGCACTGCCATCGTCGCACTCGTCCTCTACGCGCTTCTTCCAATCCTCCGCAACACTTACGTCGGCCTTACCGGTATCGACCCGGCGGTCTTGGAATCCGCCGAAGCCATGGGCATGACACGCTCGCAAATCCTCTTCCGCGTCCGGCTCCCACTTGCGCTCGCCGTCATCCTCGCTGGCATTCGAACCGCCACCATCATCACCATCGGCGTCGCCACCATCGCCGCAGCCATCGGTGCCGGCGGCCTCGGCACCTTCATCTTCCGCGGTGTGGCCCTCGTCAGCGATGCCCTCATCCTAGCCGGCGCCATCCCTGCCGCATTGCTCGCCCTCATCGCCGATTTCCTCCTCGGCCTCCTCGAGCGCCGCCTCCGAATCTCTTAATCTTGCATTGAGGCCGGGCTTCAGCCCGGCGTTCTTGCTTCTCTTCTTCCTCTATGTCCTCTGTGCTCTCTGCGAGCTCTGTGTTAAATTCTTTCCTCTCTTCCCGGATGAGCACCTCCACCTAACATGCGCTGCGCTCCCCTCCGATTCCTTTACCTCCTTTATCTCTTGAACCTCCCCTACTTCCTCTCCGCCTGCAACAAACCTCCACAATCCAGAATCACGATCGGTTCGAAATTCTTCACCGAGCAAGTCATCCTCGCCGAACTCCTGGCCCAGCACATCGAAGCTAAAACCGGCATCCCCGTTGAGCGCAAGACCAACCTGGGCGGTACACTCCTTGTCCACAAAGCCCTCGAAGCAGGCCAACTCGACCTCTACGTCGAATACACCGGCACCGCGCTCACTGCCGTCCTGAATGAATTACCACAAGGCGATTCCACTGCCGTCTACCACCGCGTCAAGCAGCTCTATTCGGAGCGCTTCCATTTCGAAGTCACCGAGCCCCTCGGCTTCGAAAACACTTTTGCTATGGTCATCCGCGGTGACGACGCGAAAAATCTTCATCTCCAAAAAATCTCTGACATCGCGCCATTCGCTTCCAAGTGGCGCGTCGGCGTCGGCTACGAGTTTCTCGAGCGTCCCGACGGCTTCCGCGGCTGGAGCGGCCGCTACAATCTCCATTTCGCGGGTACGCCCAAAGTCATGGACCTCGGCCTCATCTACCGCGCTCTCGTCGATCATCAAGTTGACATCGTCGCCGGCAACTCCACGGATGGCCTCATCGATTCCCTCGGACTCGTCGCCCTCGAAGACGACGGCCGCTACTTCCCGCCCTACGACGCCGTCCCCATTGTCCGCCAGTCCACCCTCGCGCGATTCCCCCAGCTTCGTGCCGCCCTCGCCGATCTCGCCGGTAAGCTCACCCCCGCTGACATTCGTCGTCTCAACTACGCCGTGGACGCCCAGCATCAGGATGTCGCTGCTCTCGTCCGCACCTTCCGTGCCGCCCGCGGTATCTAGCGGCCAAGGACCTCGCTGGTTTCAAATCCTTTACCGTCCCAAACCGAATTGGCTGAACCAGAATGGAACACAGGACCCCAGCGAACCCTCTGATTCTGCACCTTTTAGGGGGAACCCCACTGGTTTGAGAATTGCTCCGTCCTTAGCTGGCCCCAAACGAAATCTGTCCGCCCGCACATAAACTGGAGATTCGTGGAATGCTCGCCTCTGACAAAGTCCTCACTCCGGCAGCAGAAGCCCTGACAGCCCAAGCCCCAGTTCAGCGCTCCCCAACCGCCCGCGTTCTCATCGTTGATGATGAGCCTAGTGCTTGCAAGCTCCTAGCCTTGCTGTTGTCAGAGGCAGATTTTGAGTGTAAGACCGCGCTCTGTGGTGCTGAAGCTCTACTCCTTCTGGAAAAGGACCACCGCGACGCCATCGTTTGCGATCTCAACATGCCGGGGATGACCGGTATGGAGCTCCTCGCGGAAGTTCGCCGCCGGAGCCCTCAGGTAGCCTTTCTAGTCGCCACCGGTCTGGACGACGTACGCGCGGGTATTCAGGCGATGAAGTCCGGAGCAGACGACTATCTGGTGAAGCCGCTTCATGCCGACCTGGTCATTGCCAGCCTTCACCGCGCCCTGCAGAAGAAGCGCCTGGAACAGGAAGTTGAAGGCTATCGCTTGCATCTCGAAGAGATGGTTGCCGAACGCACGCAGCAGATCGTAGCTGCTCTCAAACTAGTCGAACGCAGCTATGAAGACACTCTCGAAGCTCTCGGCGCCGCCATTGATCTTCGTGACGCCGCAACCGAAGGCCACTCCCGGCGCGTTTGCCGCTTTGCGCTGGAAATCGCCAAGGCCATGGGCCTCTCCGAAGCTCAGCACAAAACGATTGCCATGGGCGCATACCTTCATGACATTGGGAAGCTCGCTCTCCCCGACGGCATACTCCTCAAACCAGGTCCTCTCACCGCGGAGGAGCGCCTGTTCATGCAGCAGCACGTGCAAACGGGATATGACCTGGTCAAGCAAATCCCCTTTCTCGCGGATGCTGCGGAGCTGATCTGGACGCATCATGAACGTTACGATGGCAGCGGTTATCTGCGCGGCTTGAAGGCCGAACAAATTCCCATTGGTGCCAGGATCTTCGCTGTGGCGGACACCCTCGACGCGATTACTTCCGACAGACCCTATCGGAAGGCTCTTCCTTTCGAGGATGCCTTCAGGGTCATCCACACCGAGTCAGGACGCTTGTACGATCCACAGGTGACCGTCGCATTTTTCAGTCTCCCCAAGGAATCCTGGTCAACGATTGCCACCATGCAGCACCAAGTCACTTCTCTCCCGTCGTGGTTGCGCAGTGGCGGCGCCTCTGTCCCTCTCGCCTCGCCTCTATCCTAGTGGCAATCCGAATGACACTCACAAAGTGTCGCAAGATCTTCAGCGCAGGGACCACACCCGCAATTCCTTTCCGTTCTCCGTGAAATACACCATCCTGCCGTCGCTCAAGAAACTCCCTCCGTTTGCCCTCAATTCCGCCATTGCCGCCCGTCCGCAACGGACCAGATGCCAATCTTGTTGCTCTTTGGCACTCCCGCAATCTTTCCATCCGGAGAAGACGCGGTGAAGCCCACCTCCTCATTCACGGCAATCTTGGTTTCCAGTTTTGGTTCCGAAGCGGTTACAGCGAAAGGAGTACTCAGGAGATTCCAGCAAGAACAAGCCCCATGCGCCTCATCACAGCCGTTCCAGACACAGTTCGAAATTCACCGCCGCGTGCATCGTCTCGCTTCATGACCGATCACTCTGGCCCCTGGGGTTATTCCTTTGTATTTGGAACTGGGGCCAGAGTGACCGCAATCATTGTGAACAGTAAGATAAACATTCTCCTGCCGGCACAGAAATCGCAGTTTGCTTGGGATACCGACCACGCTCCCGCGGAGCCATGGGCGTGGACCATCCTTAGGCCGGATGCTGTCCCTTGCGGTGCGTGCAAGGGTTTGATTTTCAAGAGGAAATACCAAAAAGTCTTCAGGCAAACCGGTCAGCAAAAGGGCCGTAATTCTTTATCGTTTGCTTTCCAGCAGCGCGCAATTGGCGACGCATCTTGCCGCCAGCATCTCAATCTCCGCCTTCTTGCGGTTCGGCACGCGTGCGCTGGCTTCCGGCACAACGATGAGCGACTGCGGGCCATCGGTTACGTCAAACTTGCACTCGAACTGCAAAGACTGAACGCCTCGCTGCTGGCAAGCATTTTTCTCCAACGCGTACTCAAGCGTCTCTGGCCTCGCGTGAAGCTGGTTCGCGACTTGCGACGGCAGCATCGCCACGACCATCGGCACGGGAGATTTGATTTTGATGCTGACTTGTTCGCCGTCATGATCCGGTATGAACCCGCCATACACCTTCAAGAAGGACGTTAACTCGTACTTCTCCTTGATCTGCCGCGTCCATTGATATTCCGGCTGAATGCAATTCTCCACACAATCCCAGCGGTAATATTGAATGTGAACGTCGTTAGGCGCAACAAATCGCCGCGTGACCGATCCCTGCCCCGTCAATATCGTCGCCACTCCCACTCCCACCGCTTGATCTACCCTGCTATCGCTCTTTAACACCGCGCCGAGTCCCGCAAACACTGCCGCATCGGGGCTGTTCCGCTCGTCCTCGATGATCAGTGTCATCGCTCCTGGAGGCATTTCGCAAACATACGTCGTCTCCACCACATGTTCCCGCAGGCAAATGCGTCGCAGGTTCACGATGCTTTCAGGATGCTGCAATGCCAGGTTCCAGTCCTCCGCCGGCGTCATGAAGATCGTAATCGGCTTTTGCGCCTTGATGTCCACATGATTGTTCCCGCCATCTGGCCCCGGGCGATAGGTCCGTGCGGTGTGGAAGTACGCAGGGTCCAGACGCACGCTCTCGTCATTCGCGGGCAGCCAATTAAACACTCGTTGCTGTCCGAACGATGGCCCAGCAAACGTGCAGACTAGTAAGATTGCGAAAACGACTGGGATTTTGATGTTTCTCATAGTAACTCCATTGAAACGCGAAGGCCTTTCGCTCGCAAGGATTTAGCTCGGAACTGTCTCTTCGAAGTATCCTGACCCTTGGTACAGCTAACCCTGCATTGCCCTCTTGAGTTTGAAAAGAAGCGGGACGCCCGGACAGGAAGGAGAGAAAGGCTGTAGGTGCTTCGCTCTTGATGTCCTTTCAGCCAGAGCCAGAGCGCAGGACGCGCGTTTGCCCCCTCAGTACGTCAACGACCAGCCGACCACCGTCATCGTCAGCACCAGCAACAGCACCCCTGTGCTGACCATGCTCAGCGTTCTTCCGTGCCCCAGCAAATAGTCGCGCGATTCGGGGTCGATGCAGAGAAGTATGGTCACAAGCAGCACCACGCCCCAGGCGAGCAGTATAGGCACGCCTTGATGCCGCCCAATCATCTCGAAGAATTGAGACGGAGGCTGCCCCGCCGGAATCCACCACGGCAGCAGTGGAGCCACCCCTGCCGCGAGAGAAAATGTCAGCAGCTTCCGCGTGAACCAGCCCTTGACCTTGGGCCGGGCGTCTTTCCAGACGAAATAATCCCAGGCCAGCAAGCCCATCGCCAGCGGCACCCATCCATACATCGCTGCTTTCAGATCGAACCACCACCACGCCCGAAACAGCGCTCTCCCGTGGTTTGCCACCGCCAACCGCGGCAGCAGGAATACTCCGAGCAGCGAGTTACAGAGCACGGCGGCGAATATTGTCACCAGACTCATGAATTGAAACCAGTACCGCGTCGGCACTCTTTTGCAGCGAGTGCACACGGACTGTTTGGGCAGGAAATTCAGTCCACAGCGGTCGCAATACACGGGCGCTCTCCCTGAGCAGGGAACGACCAACCTGCAATCGCTGTCAGGTTACTGCGAACGCCGTTCCAAAAACTACTGGCCCGACGGTCAGTTTTGGTCTCGGTCTTTTTTCCTGCACAAAAGTTTCGAGGGCCAGATGCCTCCGCGCGTCTCTTCCCGCCGCGTACCGCCACGCTCCGTTTCCCCGCTTTGGTTGAGGCTCTCCCGCCCTCAGCGGAACCACGCCGGCTCGGCTCCCGCTTTCCGCCCTTCTTCCTGCAACTGGTCCATTTTTTTCTCGAGGTCCGCTTTTTTCCTCTCCAGTCCCTTTACCTGGCCATTCCGGTCTTCAATGTACGCAACGTTGTTTTTCATTCCCGTGGTCACGTCAAATCCGCCGGTCCCGTACTTCTTTATGTCGTCCTTCAATTTCGCAATCTGCTGTTCGGTTGCGGCTATTTGATCCAGCAGCACACGGGCTTTCCCGCGCCAATATGCCTCGTCCCGTCCGGACATCGGCGCGACGCTCGTCTTCGGCTTCCCAGCGGCCTTCTTCGCCCCTGCCGCCCCGCCGCTCGCCGGTTTGTCTTCCCCCACGATGGAGACGCCATTGCCGCGCATTCCGGACAAATCTTCTTCGGTGTACACCTTTTTCGGTTTGGCCTTTTCCGATTTCTTCGTCGCGTCTCCCACAGCTTCACTTTTCTGCTCCGGCTGCGATTGTGTTTGCGAAGAAGGCTGCTGCGAAGACTGCGGGGAATCCTGGCGCGACTGGCCAACAGCAGCCGCTGCCGGCCACAGTATGGCCAGAAAGGCCCAGAAAATCTTTTCGCACAGCCGATCGCCCTTTTTCATGGAAAACCTCACGCGGGAGAATACAATTTTCAACGCTACCCCCGCTTCCCAGGACGGTCAAGCCGAATCCATTTCTTGCAACCCAGAGAGCGCCTGTACTTCGCAGCTATTTCCGGCAGTCGGTTGCTCGCCTTGCACGCCCTTTGATACAGTGCCAGATTGCTCGGCGTCCAACGATATTCATCCCTGACGGAGGCGCACATGCCCATTTCCAAGGAACTTCTCGACATTCTCGTTTGTCCCGTTTGCAAGGAGCCGGTGAAACTGCTCGCCGATGGCTCGGGCCTGAAATGCGGAGCGTGCCGTCGTGTCTATCCGGTGCGCGACGATATTCCCGTGATGCTGCGAGAAGAAGCGACGATCGCTCCAGAGTAGCTCCGGGAGGATCGGAAAAAAAAGGCGAATGGCCCGCATGTCCAGCAACATCTCCGATTCCGTTCCTCGCCTGAAACGATGGCTCCCCCGCCTGCGCGCCAAGCGCATCGGCGTCCTCGGAGACTTAATGCTCGATCGCTACCTCTGGGGAACGGCCTCGCGCCTTTCGCCGGAAGCGGCAGTTCCCGTCGTTGATTTCGTCGAGCAAAGTGAATGCCTGGGCGGCGCCGGTAACGTCGCCGCAAACATCGCCGCGCTCGGCGCCAAAGTGGAAGCGTTTGGTGTGATTGGAATTGACGAAGCCGGTCGCGCTTTGGACGGATGCCTGCGAGCTGCAAGCATCACCCACAAAGGAGTTGTAAGCGATTCGAAGTGCGTCACCACGATAAAAACTCGCATCATTGCCCGCCACCAGCAGGTTGTTCGCGTGGATCACGAACGCCGCGAACCACTGCGCCCGGAAACTCAGGAGAAACTTTTGCGTCTGCTTTTCTCCGCGCTCAGGCATCTCGACGCGCTCGTGCTTTCCGACTATGACAAAGGTCTCATAACTGACGACTTCGCTGACCGCGTCCTCAGCGCCGCGCATCAATTGAAAATCCCCGTTTTTGTGAAGCCGAAGACGTCGCGCCTCTATGCCTATCGCGGCGCGCGCGCCATCGTCTGCAACGCAAAAGAAGCCGGCTTCTACGTCACGCGCTCTCTCGCCGACGAAAAATCCGTCGAAGAGGCCGGCCGCGCCCTGCTCGCGCATTTCGGCTGCAGCGCCGTGGTCATCACCCGCGGTGAAAAGGGGATGAGCATTTTCGAGGAAACCTCATTCCGTCCTTTCCACGTTCCCGCTACTAGTTTTGAAGTTACCTACGCGCGCGCCGGCCAGCCCGGCATCGAGCGCGGTGCCACCGGCCGCCAGGTTTTCGACGTGACCGGCGCCGGCGACACGGTTCTCAGCACCCTCGCGCTCGCTGCTGCGGCCGGCGCACCGCTCGCGGACGCCGCCATGCTCGCGAACACCGCCGCCGGCGTCGTCGTCGGCAAGCTCGGCACCGCCAGCGTCACCCCACAGGAACTTCTCCATGCCCTAGACGACATCCGCGGTTGACTTTTTTTTTGGGAAGCGCTTGCCAAAAGAAAACGACTACGGTGGAAAACTGAAGGACTTGTCTCTTGGGAGAATCCAGACTTCCACGACGCGCGTCTTGCGGCTCTTTTCCGCATCGCTCGCGTCCGGCATCGGCGAATAAGGACTGACTCTCACGGTAACGGCCACGCTAATGGAACCTCGTGGACTTCTGAGGCGATCGATCACGTAGCTCTTAACCGGCCCGTAGTAGCCCTGAGGCCCCCAGTCCGCGAGAAAATCATCTATCGTGTAGCTCGCGCCGGGTTTCCAGAGCTGATATGCCTGAGTCATATCGGCCGCGACCACCGCATTGAAGAAACGCTCCGCCGCTTTCTTTTCCGGGTAGTACCGGAACGTGAACCACAGCACCACGACCGTGACGAGCGTCAGCGCCGCAATCGTAAACGCCATGGCCCGTGATTTTTCCGGTTTTTCCGCAGGTGGATCGAGAAGTGACATTCCGAAGTCTCCTGCCCCGCGAGCGTCAGATTCAAACGTGCAGTTGCCTCGGTGCCATCCCCGCACTGCCCAGCAACAATCAAAATCCTAACAGAGTCACTACATCAGAGTAAAAGGTGGCGGAGTGCGAGTGCCGAATCGGTTTTTGGATCGGGGGTCGCACATCCCCGTGCATGCGCGCGGCGTGCCGCAAGGCCCTCTTGGCTTCCAACCCGATTCGCTGCTCACGACGGGCTGATCCCTCAAGAACTTACCGCCAATCAATTCAAACTTCCTGCTTGACACTCTTTCTGTCAATAGTTAGGCTTGCACAATTTTAGTAATGTTCGCTTCGGACCTTTGTTATGCCTCGAAAATCATGCATGAATCTGTAAGCGGAGAAGACGCTATGAACCACACAGTACAAATGGCGGGCCTTCCACATTTTTTCCCGCGGAATGGTATCTCGACGGCCAGGACTCTAGCTCTGGCGCTGCTGGCCCAGCTGATTGCTGTGGGCGTCGCGTGGGGCCAGGCAACCACCTCGATCCGGGGCACGGTCACCGACAGTTCCGGGGGGTACGTTGGCGGGGCTTCCGTGACTCTGACGAATCCTGAATTCAAGAGCGAACGGACCGCTACAACGGGAGACGACGGAGGTTACCAATTCCTGTTTCTTACCCCCGGAACTTACACGCTCACAGTAGCTGCCTCGGGCTTCCAGAAATACGAGCAGACCGGATTGCAATTGCTGGTGAACACACCAGTGACGGTAAATGTGCAACTCAAAGTCGGCGGCAGCAAGGAGATGGTGACGGTTACAGCGGAAGAACCGGCGCTGAACCTGGTGGACGCTTCGATCGGAAATTCCTTTAACGAAACTCAGGTGCGCGAGATTCCCCTCGAGGGCCGCAATGTTCCCGATTTGCTCAGCTTGCAAGCCGGAGTGGCCTACACTGGCAATCGTGTTGCTGACAAGGACCAGGACACTCGCAATGGATCCGTGAACGGCGCGCGCAGCGATCAGAGCAACGTTACTCTCGATGGCGTCGACGTAAACGATCAGTCCAATGGCTATGCATTCACCTCCGTACTGCCGGTGACCCAGGACTCCGTTCAGGAATTTCGAGTAACCACCACGAACTATGGCGCGGACCAGGGACAAGGCTCGGGAGCGCAAGTGGCTCTGGTCACCAAAAGTGGCACGAACACCTTCCACGGTTCGGCCTACGAGAACTTGCGCAACACCATTACCAGCGCCAATGACTATCTCGTGAAACAGTCGCAGCTGAACATTGGCGCCCCCAATAAGCCTTTGAAGCTGAACCGCAATATCTTCGGTGCCTCCGTGGGAGGACCCCTTCGCAAGGACCGCCTGTTTTTTTTCACCAATTACGAGGGAACACGCGAGCGGGAGGAGCAGCGTGCCGAACGCGTGATTCCCACGCCTTCTCTCTGCCAAGGTATCTTTCGGTATCAGTATGTCGATCCAACTTCTGGAACGATAAAGGTCCTTTCCTTGACGCCCAGCGACCTCGCAAACCTTGACCCGCGGAGCCGTCCCAATACATATCCCACAGGGACCCCCGCCGGGATTGATCCGGCCATGCTTGACCTCGTCGGTCATACCGGATACCTCGATAAGACCTTCTGCACCGGCCGGACGGTGACCAACGATCTTTCCGCGGGTGATGGTTTGAACTATGCCGGCTTCGTTTTCCGTGCTCCCACCAGGCTGGATAACGATGTTTTCATCGCGCGCGCGGATTACCGCCTCACTCCCAATGGTCGGCACCTCCTCTTCTGGCGCGGTGCCGTGCAAAATTTGCGGAACCCGGGAGCCCCTTTCCTGCCAGGAGACGCGCCCGAGCAAACCACCGCCGACCACAGCAAGGGGTTTGCCCTAGGCTACACAGCCATTCTTAGCTCCACTCTCGCCAATTCCTTTCATTGGGGATACACGCGGCAGAGCTACGGAGTGGATGGCATAAGTACTACCGTTGGTGGCAACCAACCGTGGAACACCTTTCTCGGGCTGGATCAAGGCATCACCTATAGCCACAGTTTCCAGGTCGGTACGCATAACCTTCTGGATGATTTCTCTTGGACCAAAAAGAATCATGCTTTCCAGTTTGGCGCCGCGATTGGCCTCGCCCGCGATCCCCGCATCAGCTATCTGCACTCCGCTTCTATCGGCCTCGGAACCACCAACTGGACGTACCCGATAGGTTTTGCGGGCACCACCAGTCCGTTAGATCCGATGAACGCCACCTGGCATCCGAACCTCATGGTCACGGCTGACTGTGCTCAGGGAATGCAGTGCGCGCCAGGTACGGCCCCGGAACCACTGAACGCAACACAGTACGACCGACCGCTGCTGGCGTTGTACGGAATGATCTCCGACGTCGTCGCCAACTATAACCTCGATCGCAACGGGATTCCGCAGAACCAGGGCGATCCGGTAAAACGGAATTATGGGCTCGACTGGTATGAGTTCTACGGGCAGGACACCTGGAGAATGAAACCAAACCTCACGCTGACCTACGGGCTGCGCTGGTCGCTCTTCCCTCCGCCGTGGGAGACCAGCGGCCTCCAAACTGCTCCGACATTCGGTCTGGGGACGCAGTTTGAAAAGAACGTCTCGAACATGAAACAAGGTTTGGGGTACACGTCAGAACCGCCGATCAAATTCAACCTCGGTGGCCCGGCGAACCACGGCCCCGGCTTTTACAACTTTGAAAAGACAGATTTCTCCCCGCGCATCTCGGTCGCGTATTCACCCCGCCCTCGGGGCGGCTGGCTCAAAAAGATCTTCGGCGACAACGACAAGACAGTGATCCGAGCGGGTTTCAGTCGCGTTTACGATCGTGCGGGATTCGCTCTCCTGAACACCTCCGACTCGGTCGGTGCGGCCGGCTTGACGGCCACCTTGCAGAATCCGTGCTGCACGTTTAATTCGACGGGCGCCGAGGACCTGCCACGGATCACCGGCATCAACACCATCCCCAAAGTTAACTCCCCGCCGACTGCTGTGGCCTCTACTCAATTCTTTAGCGGGCCCCCGTTCCCAGCAGGTTTCCCGCAGGTACCCGGCTCTTACGCTCAAGCCAACTTATGGGGCAATGACGACACGCTGAAGGCTCCGCATGCGTATGCGGTTGACTTTTCCGTGGGACGCGAACTGCCCAAGCGCTTCTCGTTGCAAGTATCTTACGTTGGCCGCTTCGGCCACCGGCTCCTAACGCAACGCGATCTAGCTCAGCCGCTGGATATCGTGGACTCGAAGACCGGGATTGACTACTACTCAGCCGCAGCGGCCTTGTCCGTACTGGCGAGGAAATTTGCGGCAGCCAATCTTGCGTGTGGACTAGGCGGCACACCCAATTTTTACCAGGCGGTCATCACTACCACCACAAACACCACCAGCAGTTGCGGGACGCGCCCTTCCGATATTTCCACCGTTACTGCTGCGAAGCTCGGCCCGACCTACCAATACTGGGTGGACATGATAGCGCCGCTTCAAGCGAGCGCTAATCAGACTCAGTATATGGACCTCTTTACTCTATTCACTCCCGCTCCTGGGACAAGTACCACTGATGGCCTGCTTCAGAGCATATTCGACCTCTACTACAACCCAGCGAATTCGGTCATCGGCGACGAGATTGTGGGGTTGGCATATATTGATGCATACGGTGGGCTGGGGGATAACACTGGCGCGATCCACTTCTTCAACGGCCCGCCCAGCCAGTTGCCAAACCTGCCCGCTGGATTTGAACAGTCAGGCAAATACTTAAACAACCAGGCCTTCTCCATGTATGGATGGAGCTCCATAGGCACTTCGAACTATCACGCGCTTCAGGTAAGCCTGAGGAAGCAATTCAGCCACGGACTTCAGTTTGATTTCAACTACACCTTCTCCAAATCCATCGATATTACTTCCGCGGCCTCGCGCGTGGGCTTCTCTGTCTATGGGTACCAAAACATCGGCCTCGTGGGCACGCGGGTGGCAAATGACTTTTCCCGCAATCTGGCCCGCGCGATCTCCGACTTTGACCTCACTCACCAGATAAACCTTAACTGGATTGCCGATCTTCCGATTGGCAAAGGCCGAGCCTTGGGCCGCAACGCGAGCGGTGTTCTGAATGCCCTTATTGGCGACTGGCAGCTTTCCGGCCTGGCCCGCTGGACCAGCGGATTCCCCTTCAGCGTGGACGGCGGCCAGCGCTGGCCCACGGATTGGTTCCTCACGGCTGTCGCGGAGATGACGGCCAAGCCGAAGACGGGAGTTTTCAAGCGAAACGGCAGCGTCAGCGTATTTGCCGATCCCGTTGCGGCACAGTCAGACTTTACTCTGCCCCTCCCCGGCGGTGTTGGCTCGCGCAATGTCCTGCGTGGCGATGGCTTTGCCAGTTGGGATATGAGCCTTGGAAAACGCTGGGCCATGCCCTGGGAAAGCCACAGCTTGCAGTTCCGTTGGGAGGTATTCAATGTGCCCAATCTTACGCGCTTCAACGCTCAGGGCCTGGGTTCGTCATCCCTGCTCACTTCGCTGACGCAGCAACCAAGCAACTTCGGCGCCTACACCAGTTTGTTGACGCAGCCGCGCGTGATGCAGTTCGCGCTGCGCTATGAATTCTGATTCAGCGTTGAGGTACCCTTCGAGGGCGTCGGGGCCTCTTCCGCCAATTTGACGGGATTCGAAACTGCTAGTAACCCTCCCGGAGCAATCGCTTCCAAAACTGGAAATTCAGGACCCCGTGTGGTTACGATGGAGCATTGTCAGGGAGGTGTGTATGCATCGCATGTGGGGGCGGCTTGCCCTGGTTCTACTCTTGCCGATGTGCGCTGCGGCTCAGAGTGCGTCAACAAACGAGCGTGACCAAGAAATGCAGGAGATGCGCGCTCGGATTGAAAAACTCGAAAAGCTCGTCGCCGAATTGCAGAAGGAAAGAGAATCAAAGAACGCCGTTGCAACTGCGCAGCTGGCCAGCGAACCCGTCCCGCTGCCCTCCGCTCCGGCCGCTCCTTCGGCGCAGCATGAGGACACTGTGGTCTCCATGGATCATTCCGGCGGGCAGGGCGGAGCGCCGAATGGCATGGAGCGAAAGTTTCCGGCCCTTCATTTCCGAGGCTTCGGAGACGTGGATTTCGCTGCGACCGATGATAAGACGACACACAGCGGTTTCAACATGGGGCAGTTCATCCTTCACCTTTCCTCGCCTCTCTCCGAGAAGGTCTCCGTTTTCGGAGAGACCAGCTTCACCGCGCAAACGACACCCACGGCGACCGTCTACAACGTCGACGTCGAGCGATTGTTGATCCGCTACGACTACAACGACTTTTTCAAGCTCTCCTTTGGCCGCTATCACACTCCGATCAACTACTGGAATACCGCCTTTCACCACGGCCTGTGGCTGCAAACCACGATCGCTCGCCCGGAGATGATCCGCTTCGGCGGTCGCTTCCAGCCGGTGCACTTCGTAGGGATGCAGGCGGAAGGCAACATTCCTTCCGGGTCGCTCGGGTTGGGATACACGGCCGGTCTTGGAAATGGGCGGTCCGGCAACATCGCCCGGCCCGGCGACGGCGGCGATGTCAACAACAACCGGGCTTGGATTGTGAACCTCTTCGCGCGCCCGCGGGCGCTCAACGGCTTGCAAGTGGGTGGCGCGGTTTACGGCGATTTGGCAACGCCTTCGCCGGCGCTGACCGGCACTCCCCAATTCCGCGAATTGATCACCTCGGCACACGTTGTTTGGACTAAGGAGACTCCCGAGTTCTTGGCGGAGTTTGCGCACGTCCGTCACCGCAACACGCTGACCCAGCAGGAATTCAACAGCAGTTCGGCTTACGTGCAGGTTGCTTACCGCCTGCCCGGAGAGGCGCGCAAGTGGAAGCCGTATTACCGCTTCGAATGGTCGAACATAAACCCCAGCGACCCATTGTTCACTACCGCCAGCCAGCCCGCGCCGATCGTGAATGACCTGACGGGCTCGACCGTAGGCGTTCGCTATGACATTACCAACTATGCGGCGTTCAAAGGCGAATACCGCCACACAGAGCGCAGAGCCACGGACCCCGTCGTCAACGGATTCTTCCTGCAAACCTGTTTCACCTTCTGAGGGATGACCATGAGGACACACCTACAGCTGCGGATTTCCCTCGTGCTTAGTTGCCTGGTGGCCTTCTCGCTGATTTCCTTTCGGGCGGCCGGAACACCAGCCGACACCGATGTCGCCATTGTCGTGAATTCGGCCAATCCTGTGAGCAACTTGACTCTGTCCGAACTGCGGAAAATCTATTTCGGTGACCGGCAGTATTGGAAGGGCAATTTGCCTGTACTCGTGCTCATGCGTTCGCGCGGAGCGCACGAACGGGAAGTCGTTCTTCGGGTCGTCTTCGAGATGACCGAGGAGACGTACACGAAATACTGGGTCGCGAAAGTGATGCGCGCGGAAGTATCGGATCCTCCGGCGTCTCTCTACTCTTTCGGTATGCTGCAGGAAGGAGTCAGAGGCAATCCCGGCGCGATCGGTTACGTCAATGCCAATGAGGTGCGGCCCGGGATTAAGGTCCTTCGTATCGACGGGCTGCTCCCCGGCGAATCCGGCTATCCATTGCGCTGACTTGTGAGTTGGCGGCACAATTTCTCGCGCGGGATTTGTATCCGTAGCGAACTAGGCTTCGAGGGCGCCGCCGGCGCCTTCCGGTAGTTCAATCTGGTATTTCGTGCGAGCTTTCTCGGCGTGCTGCTCGAGTGCGAAGTCGACCAACTTGTCGATTAGTTCGCGGAAGGGAATGCCGCTGGCTTCCCAGAGCTTTGGATACATGCTGATCGAAGTGAAACCCGGGATCGTGTTCACTTCGTTGAGATAGATCTTGCTGCCTTTTCTCTCCAGGAAAAAATCCACGCGTGCCATTCCGCTCAGTTCCAGCGCGCGAAACGCATCCACAGCGAGCTTCTGGATTTTTTTCGTCTGTGCCGTTTTCAGTTTGGCCGGAATCAGGAGCTGCGTGCCTTCTTCCAGATATTTCGCGGCGTAATCGTAAAATTCGCGGTGCGGTACGATTTCGCCGGGCACGGACGCCTTTGGATCGTGGTTCCCGAGCACGGAAACTTCGATTTCCCGCGCGACCACGCAACGCTCCACGAGAATTTTCATCGCGAATTCTGCTGCCAGATTTAGCGCCGGAGCCAGCTCCGCGCGGGAATGCACTTTCGTCATTCCCACCGACGATCCCAGCGTCGCCGGCTTCACGAACATCGGATACTTGAATTTCCTTTCGATCGCCGTTCGAATCGCCTTCGGATCGCGCTCCCATTCCACGCGCTGCACGGTGATCCACGGCACGACCGGAATCTTTGCCACCTGCAAGAGCCGCTTCGCAACATCCTTATCCATGCCAATGGCCGAGCCAAGCACGCCCGCTCCCACAAACGGCAATCCCGCCAAGTCCAGCAGCCCCTGAATCGTTCCATCCTCGCCAAACGTTCCATGCATTACCGGGAAAACGACGTCGACCCGTTGCCCCCCGCCGCTGCCGTCCAATCGTACCAGCACGGCATCCGAAGGGTCCGCCGTCATCATCACGCGCTGTCCCCCCTTCAAGACCTCCGGCAGCATTTTTTGTGCGCCAGCGCCGATCAGCCAGTGGCCTTCCTTGGTAATTCCAATGGGCACCGCTTCATACTTGTCCGGGTCCATCCCACGAATCACGGAAGCCGCTGATGCGAGCGAAACTTCGTGCTCGCCGGAGCGTCCGCCAAATAGAACTCCAACTCTAATTCTTTTCTTGTTGTCAGGGGTCACGAGTCGGTCTCATTCCGCCGGGCTGTGCAGCTGTTCGATTTGCTCAGTTTTCAGTTATAAGTGAAAAAGGAGGATTCGTGGGTGGATGTTTTTCGTCGCGTTCTGAACTGACAACTAAGGGCCAAAAACGAATCACAGGATTTTCTGGCCGAGGCCGGAAAGGACGAGCTCCACGCCCAGTAGCGCAGTGCGATTGTGCTCGTCGAGAATAGGATTGATCTCGACGACTTCGAGCGAAACCATCGACTCCGTATCTGCGATCATTTCCATAGCTAGATGCGCTTCGCGGTAGGTGACGCCGCCGCGAACGGGTGTGCCGACGCCCGGAGCGTCGGAAGGATCGACGAAGTCCATGTCGAGGCTGACGGCGATGCCGGCGGTGTCGTCCATAGCGTATTTGAGTGCATCGGACATCACTTCGCGCATCCCGCGCTCGTCAATGTCGCGCATCGTGAAGACGTGGATGCCGGATTTCTTGACGATTTTGCGTTCCTGCGCGTCCAGATCGCGCGCACCGACGATCACGATGTTGCCAGGCTCGGCTTTGGGTTTGAAACCGAGCAGGTCGACGAGCTCCGGCGCCCCGTAACCCATGATGGCCGCGAGCGGCATGCCGTGCACGTTGCCTGAGGGTGAAGACTCCGGCGTATTCATGTCGCCGTGCGCGTCCAGCCAGAGGTACCCGATCTGCTTTTTCTCTTTTCGAAAATAGTTGGCGACACCGGCGGCAACACCCGCCGCAATCGAATGATCACCGCCGAGAACCAGCGGGAGAAATCCTTCACTCAAGGATTTTTCCGCAGCGGCTGCGACATCGCCGCAAGTCTCGGCAATCTCTTGCATATATTTGGCGCGCTTTTCGCCGATCGGCATTTCTTCCGGTTGCTTCACGGATAGATTGCCGATGTCTTCCACTTGAAGACCCAGCTTCTTGATGCTGGTTTGCAGCCCCGCGCCGCGAAGCGCCGAAGGGCCCATATCGACGCCCCGGCGGCTTTGCCCGAGGTCCATGGGCACACCGATAATCCGAACTTTTTGTGCCATTGTCGCTTCTTCCCCAGCTGAAGACTAAGGGTATACCCGGTAAATCATGCGCGGGAAGGGAATCACTTCCCGGATGTGCTCCGTCCCGCAAATCCAGGCGACCGTGCGCTCCAGGCCCATTCCGAAGCCGGAATGCGGCACGCTGCCGTAACGCCGCAAGTCCAGATACCACTGGAAAGCCGCTTCCGGCAAATTGTGTTCGCGCAGGCGCTTCAGCAGCAAATCGTAATCGTGGATGCGCTGGCTGCCGCCGATGATTTCGCCATAGCCTTCCGGAGCGATCATGTCGAAAGCCAGCGCCAGTTCCGGCCGCTGGGCATCGGGCTGCATGTAAAAAGCCTTCATCGCCGACGGGTAATGGTGAATCAGCACGGGCCGGTCGAACTCTTTCGAAATGATCGTCTCTTCGTCGCCGCCGAAATCGTCGCCGAACTTGGCGGGATTGCCGTTTTTCTGCAAAACGCCGATCGCGTCTTCATAGCTGATGCGCGGAAAAGGCGGCCTTACGTTTTCGAGCTTCGTGGTGTCGCGCTTCAACATTTCGAGCTCGCGCGGCTTGTCTTTCAGCACGGATTGTACAATGGCGGTGACCAGTCCCTCGGCGAGCTCCATCGCTTCGTCCATCTCGACGTAGGCCGCTTCCGGCTCCAGCATCCAGAATTCCGTCAAGTGGCGGCGCGTTTTCGATTTTTCCGCGCGGAACGTCGGCCCGAACGTATATACCCTGCCCAGCGCCATGGCCGTCGCTTCGATGTACAACTGCCCACTCTGCGTCAGGTACGCCTTTTCGTCATCAAAGTAATTCACTTCGAAAAGAGTCGAGGTCCCTTCGCAAGCCGCGGGCGTAAACATTGGCGCGTCCGTTAGCGTATAACCTTGTCCATCCATGTACTCGCGCGCCGCGCGAATGGCCTCCGCGCGAATCCGCAGTATCGCCGCCTGCCGCGGCGTTCGAATCCACAGGTGGCGATGGTCGAGAAGAAAATCAACGCCGTGTTCTTTTAGTTGAATTGGAAACGGCGTGCTCTCCGGAACTTTCTGTACGATCTGAATTTTTGTCACGCCGATTTCGTAACCGCCGGGCGCACGTTTCTCCGCCCGAATCTTGCCGGTAACGATCACGCTCGATTCCTGCGTCAACCCCTTCAGCGGTTCGAACGCCTCCGGATTTTCCTTCAGCGCGCAAACGCCTTGAATAATCCCCGTGCCGTCCCGAAAAATTGGAAACAGCAGTTTCCCCGACTCCCGAAGGTTGTAGAGCCACCCCTTGATGGTGACTTCCTGCCCGTCGTACTTTCCCGCCTGCTCAATCTTGATCGTCGTCATAGTGGGTTTCTTTACGCAATGGGTAAACAAATACCTTCACTAGTCTTTCGAGAGTTCCCTCGGGTCGAGATACTGCTGACCTGCACTCGCCGCTCTAACCCCATACCTTTTCAAAGCGGTCCATGGCTTTTTGCGCGGCGGCGAGCTGTTTCGCGGCGCCTGGCGCGTCGGGCCCGGTCTTTTCTTTCAACTCCAACACAATCGGCAAACTAGTTTGTGGCCCAGCCTTCAGGAGTTTGATCGCTGCGGGCCACTCGATCGAGCCGTCGTAGGGCAGGAGATGCTCGTCCTTCTCGCCGTGGTTGTCATGGAGATGCACGGTGGAAACGAGTTCGCGCAAGGGCGCGAAACTTTTTTCAATGCGCTCTTCCTCGGGGCCGTCGGCGAGGTGCGCGTGGCCAATATCAAAATTGAAGCGCAGGCCCGTCAGCCGCGTTTCGTCCACGAACGCCCGAAGATAAGCGGGATCGCCCATTTCGCTGGTGGTGTTCTCCACGCAAATCGTTACGCCCGCGTGATGCGCATGCAAGACCAGATGTTCGAGCGTGCTGAAAGCGGCATCGCGCTTCCGCGGATCGGCGGTTTCCCGCGAGCCGCCCATGTGCAGAATCAGTCTCGCGTACGGCAAATCATCGGCGACGTCAATGACGCGCTTGAGTTCATCCATCGCTTCGATGCGTCGCACACGCTCGACTTCGCAGATGGAGAGCGGCGTGCCGCTCTCGCGCATGGCGCTCAGGTCGCGGCTCGTCGGCCCGTGCAAAGAAGCCAGCTTTAGTCCATGCGCTTCGAGAGCGCCGCCCATCGCCTGGACTTCCGCCTTCGCCGCGTATTCAAAATGGCTGCGCGCGCAGAAAATCTCCACGCCCTGGAATTTGGCATCGGAAATCTGACCCAGGAGTTCGGGCGTCAATTTTCGCGATACGAATAAATACGTCGAAAGTAGTCTTTGCATGATCGGGTCGAAAAATCTCTTTGTTTAGTATCCCACGGCCGCGCCTTCGTCGCGCGGATCGGCGGCGCCCAGCCGTTCCCCGGATTGCGGGTCGATTCCGATGGCGTTCACCAAGCCGATGTGGCCGCGGCGCTTGGTCTTATGGCCTCGCGCATTCAGTTCATTCTCCAGGCTGGCGGGGAACTCATTCTCCATCAGAATCTGGTCCGGCAGCCACTGGTGATGAAATCTTGGAGCGTTGATGGCCGCTTGCGGATCCATTCCCAGCCTCATCCAGTTGATCACGCTCAGCAGCGTCGCGGAAATAATGGTCGGCCCGCCCGGCGAACCGGTGACAAAGCTCAGCTTGCGGTCGCGCAGAAGAATCGTCGGCGTCATTGAGCTGAGCGGACGGTGCCCCGGGGCAATGGCGTTCGCTTCGGATTGGATCAGGCCGAACAAGGCATTGGGCACGCCCGGTTGTGTTGTAAAATCGTCCATTTCGTCGTTCAGCAAAAATCCCGCGGAGCTGGTGACGTGCGAGCCGTAGCTGTTATTCAGTGTGTACGTGCTGGCCACTGCGTTTCCCGCGGCATCTACGACGGAGAAGTGTGTGGTATGCGGGCCTTCACCGAGACTGACAATCGTTTGTGGCAAGGTACTGTTGCTCGCTGATTTTCCGCACCGACGTGGATCCCCGGCCTTCACTTTTGCACTTGAGGATGCATTCGCAGGATCGATCGTGGACGCGCGTTCTTTTGCGTAGCACGCCGCCGTCAATCCTGCGACCGGCACATCGGAAAAATCAGGATCCGCGAGATACGCTGCGCGATCGGCAAAAATGCGCCGCATGGTTTCCGCGACCATGTGAACGCTCTGCGGATCATTCCAGCCTTTCAGCGGCACTCCTTCGAGCATATTCAAGGATTCGATGACTGCGACTCCGCCGGAACTGGGTGGCGGAGCGGTCAGCACTTCCCAGTCGTGCCCACCGGTCTTGTATTTGGCATGCAAGACTTCGCGAACTTTCACTTTGTAGTTTGCAAGATCCGCTAGCGTAATCAATCCGCCGTTCTTCGCCATTTCATCCGCGAGCATTCGCGCCGTTTCGCCGCGATAAAATTCCGCCACGCCATTTGTGGCGATGCGCTTCAGCGTCGCCGCCAACTCCGGCTGCTTCAGCGTGTCGCCCGCTTTCCACATTTTTCCGGCGTTCAGAAAAATGCGCTGGCTCGCTGGAAATTGTTCCAGTTCCGGCCGCTCCTCTTCCAGTTCGTGCGCTAATTTTTCGCTGACCGCGAAACCGTCTTCCGCAAGCCGGATCGCCGGTGCCATCACGTCCGCGAGTTTCATCGTGCCGTAATTTGTCAGCACCAATTCCAATCCAGCGACGGTACCCGGCACAGCCACCGATTTGTAGCCAATCACAGAAGCATTTTCGTCGAGCGTGCCATCTTTCCCGATGTACATATCGCGTGAGGCTTTTCCGGGAGCGACTTCGCGGTAATCGAAAAACGTTGTTTTTCCACCGGCCAGGCGGATCAACATGAATCCTCCGCCGCCAATGTTTCCTGCTGCCGGTTCGACCACAGCAAGCGCGAACGCCGTCGCAACAGCGGCATCCACGGCGTTGCCGCCGCTCTTCATGATGGCCACGCCGACTTGCGAGCCAAGAAGTTCGTCTGTTGCAACCATGCCGTGCCCGCCGCGCACCGCTTGCTGCGGCCACGGCTTCGGGGGAGTCTGCGCGTTTGCCGCTGGCGAAACTTGTGAGCCAAGCGCGGCGAGCATGAGCGCGGCGAAGCAAGTTGTTTTTTGAGAAGGGTGAGCGGACATAAGTTCGCGTTGATTTTTATTCGCTGAGGAATTCCACCGTTGGCGGGGCGGGGAGTAAGCCGGCTTTGGTGCCGCGCTTGATCAATTCTTTTACGGCTTGCTGGCCTTTTTCGCCGTAGCCGAGCGTCCAGTTGTTGACGTACATACCGACGAATTTGTCGGCGAGCTCGGCGTCCATTTCGCGGGCGAATTGCATGGCGTAGTTCAGAGCTTCTTCGCGGTGCTCGAGGCCATAGGAGACGCTGTCGCGAATGGTCTTGGCGATCTGGCGGCCGATTTGCGGGCCCAAGGCGCGGCGCACGGCGTTGCCGCCGAGCGGAAGGGGCAAGCCGGTCTCTTCCTGCCACCAGACGCCGAGATCCACGATGCGGTGCAGTCCAAGTTTCGGGAAGAAAAGCTGGCCTTCATGAATCAGGAGGCCGGCTTCGACGAGATTGTTCTGCACGGCGTCAATGATCTTGTCAAAGGGCATGACGACGGGCTCGAAATCCGGCTCGTAAAGTTTCAGCGCGAGGTAGGCGGAGGTTTTCAATCCGGGAACGCCGACGCGTTTGCCGGCGAGCTCGGCGGGCTTCAGAGATTTGGTGGAGACGACGATGGGGCCGTAGCCTTCGCCGAAGCTGGCGCCACAATCGATGAGGATGTACTTGTCGCGCAAAGCGGGATAGGCCGCGAAGCTGATGGCGGTGACGTCGTAGGTCTCCGTCAAGGCGGCTTCGTTCAGAGACTGGATATCCGCGAGGACGTGGGTGTACTTAAAGCCGGGCGTGGGGAGCTTGTGGGTAGCCAGGGCGTAAAACATGAAGGCATCGTCGGAATCCGGCGAATGCGCGAGCTTGATCTCCACGGGAGATTTTTCAGTCTTTGAGGCGGTTTGTCGGGCTGCCATGGGCTGAATATTCCTCGTAGTTAGCTGGGCCTCGTTCTTCCCGGAGAGACGATCAGCTCCAAGGGGGCGCCGCAGGGAGACAGACGGGAAAGGACGAGCGCATCGCTGGGGCTTGCGCGGCGCTGGGCCGGACGATTTTTGCAACGGAAAGCCTAGCATATCGGCGCCCGGGGAACAAACGCCGGGAAGGACAACGGAACGTGAGCCAAAATGAAAATTGTTGGTACCTGCCCGGCCGAAATTAGAGCTTGAGGGGTACGACACCCGGCAGTTTTCGTAAATGCGCATTCTAAACGGGTTACGGGCGTCACAGTTTGTAAATGCAGATTCTAAAGGAGTTGCGGTGACGGGTTTTTCGTCACGGTGACGGAACCGAAGTGAAGGGATGGCGGCAGGGGCCAAGGGAGCTGATCGGCGGAGATTTCGATTGGCAAACACACGGGAGAATAGCACGAAGGTATACTACGTGTCAATTACTTTGTGTATATCATTCGAACGAAGCCGTAAATCGTTGAAAGGTTGGCAGGTTAGACTCGAGAGATTAGGGGTCTGAAGCCAAGTCTTTTCGCTGCAATTAGATTTGCTCGGTTGAAGGAGCTGGCGCCACGATGTAATCAGTCCCAATTTGCTTGCCCGGTCCCCTTTGCCACTTGGCCGCACTAGAGGGAGGAGACCATGCGCGCGATGGCGTCACTGAAGGTGGCGCGGCCGTCGAGGTAGGGTTGCCAAAAGCGTTGGAGGACGTCGAGGTAGTTTTTCCAGCCGCGCTCGTAGAGGCCTTCGCGGAGGGCGTAGGGAGTGTAGCCAGCGGCGGAAGTGCTGCGAGTGTTTTCGCGGGAACTGGTGGCGGAGCTTCCGAAGGTAGTTGTGCTGGAGCTTTCGGACGTACTGGCGGCGGATCGAAGATCAAGTTTCCCGGCGGCAGTTGCATCGGAAGAGGCGAGAACGGGGCGGATGACTTCACCGGTGGTGTAGAAAATCAGGGCGTGCCAGAGGTCGCGCGGAATGGCTTTATCGCGCTGGCGGCATTCGCGGATGATGGCGTCCTGCACCGGCTCGGCGATGCCGTGGGAGGCTTCGTGGAAGAGAACTTCGAGAGCTTCCGCGTCCTGGTTGCGCGAATCGAGGCTGGCGATGGTGACGCGCTGGGGATCGAGCGTGGTATAAGCGCCGGCCAAATTGGCGTAGGCGGCGACGTCCACGCGGATTTTCTGGCGCGGCCAGTGGGTCTCGTAAATGTCCGCGAGGCGCTCGGAGAGGCCGACGCCCTGCTCGATGACGAGCGGGGCGACGCGCAGAATCCAGCGGCGGTTGGCGCGGTCATGATCCGGCCAGAGATGGGCGCGGTAGACGGGAGCGGCGGCTTCGAGAGCCTGGGCTAGTTTTGGGGGCAGACCCGCGTCGCAGAATTTCTTTGTTTTTCCCGTGAGCTCATCGCAATCCTCGAAATCACTGAGCTGGTTTTTTAGTTCGACGAGCTCGCTGGAGAAGAGGAGGTCCTTGGCGGCGAGATTGGCGGCGTAATAGGAGACGGCGTCGTCCCAGGCTTTTTGTTCCGCGGCGGTGTAAGCGGGTTTTGTTTCCGCCGGTGTTTTCAGCGCGGGGCCGGGGGTTTTGCCGGTTTTGTCCGGGGATGCAGCGTCTTTGCGGAGCCGGGCCTGGTGATAGAGGGTGTGATGGAGATTGACCCAGAAGCCGCTGTGAAGTTCAAAGACGGGAAGCGGGCCGTAGGCCAATTCAGATTGGGACGATGCTTTCGCGCGCAGAGGCACGAACAGAGCAAGGATTAGCAGTACGAAAAGGAAGCGTGTGTGTGCGCGCCGAAGCATGGCGAATCGCACGATAGTACCGCCAACTCCTGCGGAGCACAAATTCGCGCGGCGTGTGGCAAACGAACAGGAATCGAGTTCGCTGTTTGGCGACAATCGCGCTATCATCCCGGCGCAACTCACTTGCAGAAGAGGTCCCATGAAAAAATGGTTTCGAATCTTAGGGCTCGGTAGCGCACTTTTTCTACCTGCTCTTCTCTTCGCGCAACAATCCACGGAACTGCCGGCGCTCAAGCAGGAAGCGGTCACCGAAGTGGACCGATTGCAGGCGTTCACGCAACAGATGGTGGATCAAATCTTCAGTTACAGCGAACTGGGATTTCAGGAGTTCGAGACTTCGCGGTACGTCACGGGAATCCTGGAGAAAAATGGATTTCGCGTGGAACGCAGCGTGGCGGGGATTCCGACGGCCTGGATAGCGACGTATGGAAGCGAGAAGCCGGTGATCGCGTTCATCACGGATGAGGATTGCATACCGCGAGCTTCGCAGAAGCCCGGCGTGGCGTATCACGACCCACTCATCGATGGCGCTCCCGGACACGGCGAAGGCCACAACTCGGGGATGGCGGTGAACGTCACGGCAGCCATCGTTCTGAAGAAATTGATGAACGAGCATCACGTCGCTGGGACGATCAAGATTTTTCCGGGCATTGCGGAGGAACTTCTCGGGACGAAGGCGCTCTTCGTGCGCGCCGGATTGTTCAAGGATGTCGACCTTGTTCTTGGGGCGCACGTCGAGTCCGAATTCTCGACGTCGTATGGGACAGGGAATGGCGAGTGGAGCGGGCTGGTCTCCGTGCAGTATTTTTTTCACGGGAAAGCGGCCCACGCGGCCTCGGCCCCCTGGGATGGGAGGAGCGCGCTGGACGGAGTTTCGCTGATGAATGCCGGGTGGGAATTCCGGCGGGAACACTTGCGGCTGCAACAGCGCTCGCATTACGTAATTATCAACGGCGGGGATCAGCCGAACGTGGTGCCGTCGGAGGCTGCGGTCTGGTATTACTTCCGCGAACTCGATTATCCGCACATCAAGTCGCTCTACGAGATCGGCAACGCGATGGCGGACGCCGCGGCGAAGATGAGCAACACGACGGTAGATCACAGACTGGTGGGTTCGGCGTGGCCGGCGTTTTTCAATAAAGTCATTGCCGAGGCGCAGCACAAAAACATGGAGGCCGTGGGCATGCCGAAGTGGAGCGAAGCGGACCAGACGCTGGCCAAAGCTTTGCAGAAGGAGATCGGCGCCAAGGCGGAAGGTTTGAAAGAAAAAGTGGAGCCGCTGACCGAGCCTGAAAAAAAACCGGCGGGCGGCGGATCCGATGACGTCGGAGACATCTCCTGGAATGTTCCGATGGTGTATCTCATGTACCCCGCGAACATTCCGCATCTGCCCGGGCACAGCTGGGCAAACGCCGTGGCAATGGCTACGCCGATCGCGCACAAAGGCTCGACGGCGGGCGCCAAGGTGCAGGCCATGACCGCGCTGGATTTTCTGCTGCGGCCGGAACTCGTGAAGCAAGCGTGGGATTATTTTCGCGATGTGCAAACGAAAGAGATTCACTACGAATCGTTTTTGGCGCCGGAAGACAAGCCGATGGTGGAAATGAATAAGGAGAAAATGGAGAAGTTCCTGCCGCAACTGAAGAAATATTATTACGATCCCGCGAAGTACAAGAGCTACCTGGAGCAACTGGGGATTACCTATCCGACGCTGAGAGCGCAGCCGTAGCGGGCGACGTTATTCCACTTTGGGATCGGAGGCGCTGCCAACGGCGCCATTGCGGTCGGCGGCGTGGAAGCCGCCGTTCGAATCGCGAAAGAAAGAGAGCTTGCCGGTGCGGCCGTAGCGGAGCGGCGTTGCCGCCAGTTCGAATTTTGCGGGGGCGCCCAGATTGCTGGCACCCGCGATGACATAACGGAACGCGTAGCCGTTTTTCATTCCCGTGGCGAGATCGGAATCGAGGAGATCGGCGGCGTCCGCGTTCGCCGAACCACGCACCGGCGGGCCGAGATTTGCGAGAGATTCGGGAAGCCGGGTAAATTTTTTGCGATAGATTTCGGTGGCGTCGGCAATGGCGCGCAAGGCCTCGAGGGCGCCGTGTTCGGTGGCGCCGGTCTCGGCGGCGTCCCACTCGGCTTCCAGGGAGGGAAGATCGAGCAGCAGCAGGCCGAGAGAGAGCAACTTCCATTCAGCATCTTCGCGGACAAGACCCATAGTGATTTGGCGGACGGTTGCGCCGGTTGGGTCCGTGGTGTCGCGGAGTTCCATCGGCAAGAAGGCGATATTATCGCGAAGCTCGGTGCCGCCGATTTGCATTTCGGTGGTGACGGCCGGCGTCTGGCAGCGGAGGATGGGACGACCGGCGGGGTTCGTGGAAGCCGTGGGTTTGCCGGGCTCGTTGAGGAGGACGAAGCGTTTCATCAGAGCGATGCGAGCGGAGGGTGTCATTCGGGCGAAAGATTGTTTATTCCGCGCGGTGAGAAAACGTGCGAAATCGGTTTGGCTCTGGGAGCAGGCTGCGGACAAGACGTCGCGGAGAGCGGCGGCCGGAGTGGTTGCTGCGGATGGAGCTGCGGCGGGCACGTTCGCTGCTGGGGCGCCGGGTTGGGAACTGGATTCCTGGGCAAAACCGGCGTTCGCTGCGAAAGAAGCGATACAGAAGAAAAAGAGAACCTGTCGTAGCATGCTCGTTTGATGCAAGTTCCAGTCAATCCTTTGCCACGTTGAGGATGGAGGCCAGATTCTGAGTGAACGCGGAGCGCGGCATCACTTCATCGCAGCCGGCCTTCTGGGCTTGGGCGGCAAGGTCCACCTGCACGTGCGAGAGGAAGCCCACAACGCGGACATCCTTTCGAACGCGGCGCAACATTTCGATGGTCCGGATGGGATGGCTGCGCGCGTTCAAGTCCACTACAACAAGTTTCGGGTTGCTCTCCATGAGGCCCATGAGCGCGTCGCCGTTGGTGGCGACTTTTAGTTCCACGCCGAGCAGCTTGGCGGTTTCCGCCAGCTTCATTTGAAAAAAGAGATCATCCATCAACGCTATGACTTTTCCCATCGAACTGGTCCTCGCGGTTCAGCACTGAACATTATGCGCCATTTCTTCCGGGGTTCTCTCGAAGCATCTTGAGCGTAAGATGGAGACCTGCCCGGGAGGTGCCTTATGCAACCCGCCTCTGTCAGCGACATGCGGCCCGCCATTTCGTTATTGGAAAAGACGCCGCGCATGCTGGAAACGATGCTTTGCGATTTGCCGGGGGAGTTGCTGCACTGGAAGCCGGCGCCGGAGCGGTGGTCGATTTCGGAGGTGCTCGCGCACCTTTCCGCGCTCGAGCAGGTCTACGCAGAGCGCACGCTGCGGATGGTTGCCGAGGAATCTCCCGCGCTGATGAAGTACGATCTGGAGGGAGCCGTGGCGCGCGGAGAGTATTCGCGCGGATCGGCGGGCGAAAATCTGGCGTTATTTACGCGCACGCGGCGTTCGACGCTCGCTCTCCTTGTGGGATTGCCGGCATCCGCCGGCGTACGCACCGCGGTGCATTCGGAACTTGGAACCATCACGCTCAGCGAAATGCTCCATGAATGGGCCAATCACGATCTCGGACATATCCGGCAAATCGCGGAGCTCTATCGCGCGCATGCGTTTCATCCTTATTCGGGACCCTTCATGAAGTATTCGAATCCGCAGCCGTGAGCGATTCTCCGGAAGATTTGCGACTGGCGCGGTGCGGGCCGCGAGACGTCACGTTGTACATGCGCCCGGGTTGCCATCTTTGCGACGAAGCGAAGGCCGCGATCGCGCCGGTATTGCGCGAGTTTGCCGCGGTGCTTCGCGAAGTGAACGTGGATGAGGATGAGGTTTTGAAGGAGCGCTACGGAGGGGATGTTCCGGTAATTTTCATTGCGCAGCACAAAGCGGCAAAGCATCGCGTGGACCTGACGCAATTCCGCAGGCAACTGCGAGATGCGAAGGCACGTTGATTCTGTTTGCTGGATTTTCGCGGTAAAAAATCGAGGATGTCAGTGACCGCTCGTTTCGCTGTGCGCGCCGACGGTTTCGTCCGGCACATCGCCCTTGCGGCCCTTGACGCGATCGTAGACGCTGACCTGGCTCACAGAACCGAGGGCCTCGTTGTAAAACGTGGGGACGCCCAGCGCGGTACGGAGCCCTTCGTTGAATTTGCGAAGATTCTGCAGATGCGTGGCCAGCGCGGGAAACTTCAACCCTTCGTCGGTGAGAAGAAACTTCTGATAGCCGGCGTCCCACAAGCGCGTGAATTGGCCGTTCAACATGATGGTAGGAACGATGGTCATCTGATAGAGGCCGTCGGTTCCCTTGCGGAATTCGGCGCCGCAGCCGTATTTTTCGACACGGACCACGCCCCGCGTGCTGCCGACCTTGAAACCCAGCGCCGCCAAGCCTTCGATGGCCTTCGGCGAGAAACGCTCTTCGACGTTCCACATGATGAGTCAGAGTACGACGCGGGGCGCAGGTGTGTAAAGGCCCCGGCTAGTGGGTTCGGTGGACCGAGAAGCGAAAGCCATGAGGATTCCGTCTATACCGCGTGTCTGGCCTGCCGCATCTAATTCGGAGTAAAATGGTCGGATATCCGGGGCTTGGGTAAGGCCAGGAGAGCCGTCTGGCGAGGTATGGCAACCACGGGGCATCCAGCTTCCTCCATTCGCGAATCGTCGGCGCAGCCGGGCCGGGCGGGAGAGGCTTTGCTGGAGCGGATTGGGAACACCCCGCTGCTGCGTCTTGAGCGCGTGGGAAGTGAATTCCCGAACGTTGAGTTCTGCGGGAAAGCGGAATGGTTTAATCCGGGAGGGTCCGTGAAGGACCGGCCGGCGCTCGGGATGATTCAGGCGGGACTGGCAAGCGGCGCGCTGCGGACCGGGAAGACCATTATCGATGCGACGAGCGGGAATACCGGCATTGCGTACGCGATGATCGGCGCAGCGATGGGTTATCCCGTGAAGCTGTGTCTGCCGGATAGCGCCTCGCACGAACGGAAGCGGATTCTTGGCGCGTTCGGGGCGGAATTGGTGATCACCGCCGCGGATGAGGGGACGGACGGCGCGATTCGCAAAGTGCACGAAATCGTCGGTGCGGATGCTGAGAAATATTTTTATCCGGACCAGTACAGCAATCCGGCGAATTGGCAAGCGCACTACCGCACGACTGCAAACGAAATCTGGGAGCAGACGGGCGGGCGCATCACGCATTTTGTGGCGGGGCTGGGGACGAGCGGGACGTTCGTGGGAACGACGCGGCGGCTGAAGGAGTTGAATCCCGCGATTCGCTGCGTGAGTTTGCAGCCGGATGCGTCATTTCATGGGCTGGAAGGCTGGAAGCACATGGAGACGGCGATTCGTCCGGCGATTTACGATGACAAGCTGGCGGACGAAACTTTGGAGGTTTCGACGGAGGAAGCCTATCGGCTGGTAAAGCGCCTTGCAAGGGAAGAGGGATTGCTCGTCAGCCCCAGCGCGGCGGCGGCGCTAGTGGGCTGCTTTGCGATTGCCGAGTGCCTTCCAAAGAAAAGGAAAGCCGTGATTGTGACGGTTTTTGCGGATTCGGCGGCGAAGTATTTGAACGAACGCTTCTGGGAAGAAGAGTAAGAATGGCAGACGAGCCGACACTTTGGATCAGCGGGCAGCTTGCAGAAAAAATCCGCGCGCATGGCGCGGAGACGTATCCGCACGAATGCTGCGGTGCGTTGCTGGGGTGCGATGCCGGCGAGATCGCAGAGAGTGATCCCGCAAAGTATCCGGTTGCTCCAGAGCGCGAGATTCTGGCGCTGTATCCGCTGGTCAATCGGCGGGACGATTCGCCGCGTAACCGTTTTTCTGTGACTTCCGAAGACGTGCTGGCCGCTGAAAAAGCGGCGCGCGCGAGTGGTATGGATGTCGTGGGCTGGTATCATTCGCATCCGGACCATCCGGCGCGGCCGAGCCAGTTCGACCGGGATCACGCATGGCCGTGGTACAGCTACATTATCGTGAGCGTGCAGAATGGCGCGCCGCAGGAGATGACCTCCTGGCGATTGAATGACGATCGGCGGGAGTTTTCGCCCGAAGGAATCGAAATTCGCCACCGCGCCGCAGTCTAACGCGCCGGCCACAGAGCATCGGAGAAACGAAATGCCCGTCAAAGTGATGATTCCAACGCCGCTTCGCCCGTATGCGGGAAAGCGCGCCTCGGCGGAGTTCCAGGCTGCGACGGTAGGCGAAGCGCTTGGCCATCTCACGAAGGAGTTCGTCGAGTTGCGCAAGCACCTCTTCACCGAAGGAGGCAAACTGCGCAGTTTCGTGAACGTGTACGTAAATGATGAAGACATCCGCTATCTGGCAAAGGAAAACACGCCAACGAAGGACGGCGACACGATCAGCATCGTTCCGTCGATTGCGGGCGGCGCTTCTTGACCTCGCGCGCGGAACGATTGAGACCTGAGGAGCAACGAATGGCAATAGCTACGACAGCACAACCAGGGACGGCAGCAAAACCAGCCGCGACTCTCTCGAACGAAGAAATTCTGCGCTATAGCCGCCACTTGATCATGCCGGAGGTCGGCATGGACGGGCAGCTCAAGCTGAAGAACGCCAAAGTTCTGCTCATTGGCACAGGCGGGCTCGGCGCGCCACTGGGATTGTATTTAGCGGCGGCGGGCGTTGGCAGACTCGGCCTCGTGGATTTCGACGTTGTGGACTTCACAAATTTGCAGCGCCAGGTCACGTTTGGCACCAGCGACGTCGGCAAGCCGAAGAGTGAAGCGGCTCGCGCACGGCTTTCGAATCTCAATCCGGACATCCAGATCGAATCCTTCGAAACGCAGTTAACCAGCGCAAACGCCCTCGAACTCTTCAAAGATTTCGACATCATCGTGGACGGCACGGACAATTTTCCGACGCGCTATCTCGTGAACGACGCCTGCATTCTTCTCGGTAAGCCTAACGTTTATGGCTCGATCTTCCGATTCGAAGGCCAGGTTACTGTTTTCGGAATGCCCGACGGACCGTGCTACCGCTGCCTGTATCCCGAGCCGCCTCCGCCGGGGCTTGTGCCATCGTGCGCTGAGGGCGGTGTGCTTGGCGTGCTGCCGGGAATCATCGGCTCGATTCAAGCGATGGAAACCATCAAGCTCATTCTCGGCACCGGAGAAACTCTCGCAGGCCGCTTGCTGCTGTTCGATGCGCTCGGAATGAAGTTCCGTGAACTCAAGCTGCGGAAAAATCCGAACTGCCCGGTATGCGGCACGCATCGCACGATCACCAAACTCATTGACTACTACGAATTCTGCGGGGTGCGCGGCGAAGAAGCTCCCGGCCCGTCGGTGCAGGTGCCGGAGATTACGCCGCGCGAGCTGAAGTCGCGGCTGGATCAGGGAGACGATCTGTTTATCCTGGATGTGCGCGAGCCGCACGAATACCAGATCTGCAATCTCAAGGGGCACCTTATCCCGCTCGGCGAGCTAACGCGGCGCGTGCACGAGCTGGATTCTTCGCGGGAAATCGTGGCGCATTGCCGCAGCGGGAAGCGCTCCGCGGAAGCCGTGGATTTCCTTCGCAAAGCAGGCTTCCGGAAGATTCTCAATCTCAAGGGCGGAATCCTAGCATGGTCCGACGAAGTGGATCCGTCCGTTCCAAAGTACTGATTCGTTTTTCAGAGTTTGTGTTATGTGGAGCGAGAGCGTTCCAGCCTGGCTGAGCGCTTGTCATTTCCGCTTGTTGCAGCGCAAGAGTATCAGCATACTCTGTGTGACCTAGGAGAATAAATGGCGACGACAAAAATCACGGTTAAGCACAACGGCTCCATCCGCGTGGAGGGTGATTTCGAAATCATCGATCCCGAGGGGAAGCCCTTTGGCCTCTCCGGACGGACTGCCATAAGCCTCTGCCGGTGCGGCCATTCCGCTAACAAACCCTTCTGCGATGGCTCGCATAAGGTCCATGGCTTCACTGATCCCGTGACTGCCAGGGACCTCCCGGCCCCCGAACCGAAGCTGTAGCCCCTGCCATTCTGGTCTGCCGCGTGTTTCAATTGTTGAGACTGTCTCAGTCTGAGACAATCCTCAGAATCTCACTGATACAGGCCATTCTTCTGGTAACTCTAACGAAACACAAATGATAGTGCGCTGGCCGGTGGATTTGCCTCGGATCTCCGAGTCTCGCGCACTCGTTCTGCGACGTCAAACTCTGGCGCTTCCTTGTAAGTCATTCCATTTCAATCAATTACGCGAATGAGTTTTTTGCGCATTAAAGGGCACAAACTTGCATTCTCTTGGCAATTGCGGGTTTTCTTCGGCATTTGGGGGATTTCGTGGGGAGTTTGGGCAAGATCACCGTGTTTCTCCGGGACGAGCGCAATGCGGCGTCATCCTGGATTGCGCGCTCTCGTGTCCTCATCAGCTGCGGAATCATCCTGCTCACTGTTTTCCTGGCTTTCATCTTCTACCTGCGGCAGACCAGCGCGGCCGGTTCTTCGCACACGTATCTCTATCTCGAAGTCGGCGGCACGCTGCTCAGCTTTTGCTACGCCGCCAACGCTCTCGTGCGGTTCCGCGGCACGCACGATCGCACGGCGCTGATCCTGGCGTTCGGATTCGTGCTCTCGGGGATCATTGAGACGGTCGGGTACTTTGGTCTGAACGAGGCGATGGCCTCCGGCACGGTGGCACTGTCAAACATTCCGGTGGGCTGGATGGTCAGCCGCACACTCCTGGCGGTTCTTCTGTTGGCAGCCCTGGCGGTGGATCGCTTCATGCCGACGGCGCGGCAGCCGAGCAAAGAGACCGCAGCCGCGTTGCTGGTTGTCGCGCTGGCGACGTATCTGACGAGTGCGGCGTTTTTTGCAGCGCCGACCGCACCCATTGCGCATGCCGCCAGAATCCTGTCGCGTCCGTGGGACTTGCTGCCCGCTGCGCTGTTCATGGTTGCCGCAGTCTTCTTCCGCTTGCGCCTCAAGAATGACCGGGAGAAAAAGGGCGAGGCGACGCTCTTCGACTATTCGCTGTTCATCGTCGCGTCGCTGAACGTCATTTGCCACGTGGCAGCAGTTTTTTCTCGTCAGCTTTTCGATGGCCCGTTTTTCCTGGCGGAGCTGAGCAAGACCTCGAGCTACGTCGTGGTGTTATCCGGAGCGCTGCTGGAGCAAGCGCGGCTCTTCGAACAAGTTCGCTCGATGGCGGTGAGCGACCCACTGACCGGGCTGGCCAATTACCGGCGGCTGATCAGCGTGATCGAAGCGGAGTTGGACCGCTCGCGGCGCACGCAGCGCCCGTTCAGCATCGTGCTTCTGGACATGGATGGACTGAAGATCATCAACGATCAGTACGGCCACCTGACCGGGAGCCGCGCGCTGGTGCGCATCGGAAAAATCCTGCGGAATCATTCCCGCGCGATCGATACCGCGGCGCGATACGGCGGAGACGAATTTGCCGTGGTGCTGCCGGAGGCAGGCCGGGACATCGCCTCGCGGGTCGTTTCGCGGATTCGCGAACGTCTCTCCACCGAGCCCGAACATCCCGCGCTCTCCGTGAGCGCCGGCGTGGCGGCTTTTCCGGAAGATGGTGACACGCCCGAAAAACTACTTGGTGCCGCGGACCGCGCGCTCTACGCCATGAAACACCGGCGGGGAAGCGGCAGCGTGCAAAATCTGACGCGCATTGCCGCGTGCCTGTGAGGATGAGCAGCGACCATGCCTCTAAGGAACAAATTTACGTTTCACCGGGCGGAAAGCCGCATCCTGATGGAGATTCCCGTATTCATTGACGGGCATCGCCAGGTGCCCGGTTTGGAATCGACATTCACGGAAAACGTGAGCGCGCGCGGCGCCCGAGTGGTGAGCGTGCGCCGCTGGGAACAAGGCGAGAAACTGACGTTCGCCTCGCGTACCGGAGACTTTCGCTCCTCGGCCCGAGTAGCTTACTGCCAACCGCTGCAAGGCCTAGGCTTTGCCATCGGGGTGGAGTTTCTCGAGCCTAAAGGGCGATGGGTAGTTCAATCCCCAAGATAGCTTGACGTAAAACGGCGAGCGGATAGGAGGGAAACGCCTGGAACAAGAGAAAGCAGAAAACTGGTGCAAGAATTTTAGAAGGACTGAAGCGCCTGGCGGAAATCAAAAGATCCGTCAGGCGCTTCATCCTTTTTGGTTCTCGGCCCGGCCCAAATCAGGGCGGCTGCTATTCTTGCAACACCTCCATATAGACATGAATTGCGTTTTCTGCCATGCTTTCGGCGAAGAGCAAAGAGAACTGGAATATCGAACTGAATTGGGCATCAAAGGCTTCAGTCCACGGGAAAAATTCCTGTACTGGATCGAAAAGACGAACTGGCGCTCATTCGATTTCCAGGATTAGCGAATCAACTGACCCAAAAACCCGCTATCCCTGCTGCCTTTAAGTTTAGATTCTTCGTCAGCAACCGGACTATGCAGCACCAAACCACAGCGCGGTACCGGAACCTGCTCAGGCACATCCGCAATTGGCCCTTGTATTTCACCCGCAAACTCCACAAAGGGTATAAAGGGATGTCCTTTGTCACCCGGGGCAATCCCATCCGCTTCCGGGTGCCCACCTGGCCGCTTTACTTGGTTTTCAAAGAGATTTTCGTATCCGATTTCTATGGTATTGATGCCCTCCTGAAAAAGCTCCCGCCCCGGCCAGTAGTCCTGGATATCGGCGCCAATGCGGGATATTTTGAGATGATGCTTTTTTCCAAAATGATGGAAGCCACCGTCTATGCCTATGAACCGATCCCTTCCAATTGCTCCTTATTCCAGCAGAATGTTGCCCTCAACCCTTCTCTGGGTAACCGTATTCACGTGTTTAATAAGGCGGTGACCGGGAAGCCGCAGGAATTCGTCGAGCTATTTATGGAAACCGAGGCGGAAAGCTCCGTCATCGCCTCCGTATACTCCGATTTCGACCGAAAAAATCACTTTACTGTGCGGGTCCCGGCCATTTCCCTTCGGCAGATACTGGAGGAGACCGGGATTGAGCGCGCGGACCTGGTGAAAATTGACTGCGAGGGAAGCGAGTACCCGATTATTTATGATACCCCTGCGTCATGCTGGGAAAAAATGACCTTCCTGACCGTGGAAGTGCATGACCTGGACCAGGATCGAAGAAATGTGGGTCACCTGACCCGGTTCCTGGAAAGCCAGGGCTATCAAGTCGTTTCGGCGCCGGCCCACGACAACTGCCATTCCCTGGAAGCCATCCAAAAAAACAGATGATCCTTCCCTCCTAATTCTCCGATGAACCAGATCCTGATCGATTGTGAAAGAACAAAATATCCATACACGGGCTTGTTTTATTTTTGCCTGCACCTGGGCAATGCTCTGATCCGAGAGGCAGATCCTGCTCGCGAAAAATTGACCTTTTATGTTCCGCGGACGCAGCGCAGCCTCTTTGGACCCGAGCAGAACTATTTCTTCCACCGCGATTTCCACAAATTCTGGCTTCCCGGCACCCGTTCCTTCAGCCTCTGGCACTGCACTTGGCAGAATTCCCGGCTGCTTCCTCCGCCCAGCGGCGCCCGGGTAGTGCTGACAATTCACGATCTCAATTTCCTGGAGGAACCGAACGCAAGACCCAACAGAATAAAAAATAGGCTCCGCCAGGTGCAGGCCAACATTGACCGGGCTGACCATATTGTCTGCGTCTCGCAGTTTACCCTTTCTACTGTGACCACTCACCTCCGACTAGGGAACCGCCCAGTGGAAGTGATTTATAATGGATGCAGCGTCAGTGAATTTCCCACCTTTGACCATCCGCGCAACCGCCCCGCCCGCCCTTTTATCTTCAGCCTGGGCACCGTGCTGCCAAAAAAGAATTTTCATGTCCTCCCTGGCCTTCTGGGCGGTAATGACTATGAATTGGTCATCGCCGGTATCTTGAATGCTGATTACGAAAAAACTATCTGGGCAGAAGCCAGGCGCCACGGCGTGCAAAGCCGGGTTCACTTGCTGGGCCCCGTCAGCGAGGAGGAAAAATCCTGGTATTTCAGGAATTGCCTCGCCTTTGCGTTTCCTTCACGTGCAGAAGGCTTCGGTATACCGGTTGTGGAAGCGATGTATTATGGGAAACCGGTTTTTTTGTCCGACTATGCTTCTCTGCCGGAAATCGGGGGAAGCGAAGCGTATTATTTTACCGATTTTGACTCGGCCGCCATGCAGGAAGTTTTCAGCCGGGGGATTGCAGACTACCAGAGCCAGGGAAAGGGCGAAAAGATTCGGCAGCGGGCACTGCGTTACAGCTGGGACCAGGCGGCCCGAGACTACCTCACGATATACCGGAAATTGGACCCTTCTAAGTCCGAGAATTTCAAGTAGCTTCATCCAGCGGATTAGGCGACGGCCCCTGCTTTCGGACAGATAACAAATATTCGGCTACTTCGGCCGAAAACTCACTCGAAGCACACTTCCGCCGATACGAAACTCGGTGCCGTCCCGCAACACCGCCGCGCGAACACGCTCTTCGTCGAAGAAAGTCCCGTTGGTCGAGTCCATGTCTTTCAGATTGACATAAGTATCGCGCACTTCCAGCAGGCAGTGATGCCGGGAGATTTCCGGATCCTCCACCGCAATATCCGCACCCTCACGCCCCAGCACCACTCGCGGTTTGGTGAGCATATGGCTCTTGCCTTGGGAAGGCCCGGACATGATGCTCAGAATGACGTTGGCCGCCGCGGGGAGCTTCAAGCCAGGATCCGCGGGCTGCGAATGCAGATTCAAACCTCCTGACGCGGCGCGCGCAAAAGAGGGAAGAGGAGACATGACCACCGTGGCATCCGGGTGGCGTTTCAGTTGCACGACCGTGCTCTTTCCGCATCTCGAGCAGCGAAATTGCACTTTTGAATGGCCGCGCAATTCGGTTTCCTTCAGCGAGTGTTCCGCGCCGCAATGGGTGCACACCGTTTGCATCGTACAAAGCTAGCACTTTCGAGAAAGTTTCAGGCAACGGCGAGGACGTTCCGGGCGGAAAGGTTAATCCGCGATCGAGTCCGCGGGTTCCCGGGACAACCCCGCATTGCCATGGCTCTTATGTTAGGATTGTAAATTCCATTTTTATCAGGAGACGTGCGTGGCGGAACACATTTCGCGCAAAGAACTGAAACAGGACAAAATCAAGGAAACCATCGAGCACGGCGCGGAAGCTGTCATTTCCCACGGACAATTCACGCTTATCGTTGTAATTGTTGTAATGCTGGTGGCGCTGGGCTATGGCGGCTGGCGTTTCTACATCGATCGCCAGACCGTGGAAGCTACTATCGCGTTCGATAGCGCGACGAAAGCTTATCAGGGCCGGGTTGGCGTTGCTCCCGATCCTGCGCTTCCCAATGAGCCCGTCTATGCCAACGAAGCGGCACGCGCACAGGATGCTTCGGTGAAGTTCGCGAGCGTTGCGGACAAATATCCCAAAACCAATCCCGGAAAACTGGCTCGTTACTACTATGCTCTCACGCTTGAAGACCTTGAGCGCCACAACCAGGCGCTTGAAGAGCTGAAGAGGCTCAGTAGCGGCGGCGACAAAGAGCTCGCCGGCATGGCGCAATATCAAATGGCTGTGATTTATTCGCGCACCGGCAAACCCGATGATGCCGTCAAGATCTTTCGCGCGTTAGCGGACAAGCCGACCGCGCTCGTGCCGCGGCCGCTGGTGCTGCTGGAGCTCGCGGGCGTGCTCCGCACCACGAAGCCGCAAGAGGCCGCCAGTGTCTACGAGCAGATCAAGAAGGAATTCCCGGGTACGGCGATCGCGGAAGCGGCCGATCGTGGCCTGGACGCTCTTTCTCCCAAGTCTTGATGTGAATCCGTCCCGCGGGTAATTGATCAAGCGGATCCGCCGGGAATTTACGGAGCCGCCCATCGAACGAGTTCCTACTCTTGCTCCCTGGGCCATGCGCGCGGAAGACTCCCGTGGGCGGCGCTACCCGGAGCCCGAGCATCCCTACCGCAGCGTCTACGCGCGCGATCGCGACCGCATCATTCACTCGCGAGCCTTCCGGCGCCTCGAAGCCAAGACGCAGGTTTTCACCACGCGCTATTCCGACCACTTCCGCAACCGCCTGACGCACACGCTGGAAGTCTCGCAAATCGCGCGCACTGTTGCTTCCGCGCTGGACCTGAACACCGAGCTCGCCGAAGCGCTTGCTCTCGTCCACGATATCGGCCATCCGCCCTTCGGGCATGCCGGCGAGCGAAAGCTCGACGAATTGATGCGGGCGCACGGCGGTCTTTTCAATCACAATCTGCACGCGCTGCGCATCGTCGAGCAATTCGAACAGCGCTACCTCGATTTTCCAGGTTTGAATCTCACTTTTGAAGTTCGCGAAGGGATCATCAAGCATTCGCGCGATTACTCCGCCGCGGAGTTTCCGCAGCTTGCCGAATACCTCCTCGATTTGCGCCCGCCCCTCGAAGCGCAGCTCATCGACTGGGTCGATGAAATTGCCTACAACACCGCCGATCTCGACGACGCTCTCGAAGCCGAGCTTCTCGATGTGCAGGCGCTGTGCAGGGAAGTGCCATTTTTTGGCGAGGTCTACCGCCAGGTGGACTCCGCGCATCCCGGCGCACGCGAAAAGCTAAAATTCAACGAAGGTCTCAAGCGTGTCCTGGACTTGCTGGCTTCGGACTTGCTCGAATCCACGCAGCAGCGGGTTCTTGCGTCCGGCGCTTCCTGCACGGGCGATATTCGGCATGCTCCCAAACGCTTGGCCGGCTTCAGTGAGGCGGCAACGGCGCGCAATGCGCAGCTCAAGCGCTTTCTCTTCGCTCACATCTACGATCACCCCACCATCAGCGAGGACCGCGACCGCTCCGTGCAGTGCCTCGAAGAGCTGTTCCGCTACTACCTGGGGTCGCGGGGCTCGATGCCCGCTTTCTATGAAGAGCTTTCGCAAGCGGAAGCACGGCACGTCATTGTTTGCGACTACATCGCCGGAATGACCGATCAATTTCTGCTTCGCCAGCATCACGAGCATTTCGGCGATGCTACTCGCGGATCCCCCGCCACGACGAATTGATTTCAGGCGAATTTCTGAGACGTGTTTGGTGCCCTCGCGAGTAAGCTATTGCGCGAAGGTGTTGCACGCAGCAATTGAGCCGGAATCGAGCCCTTTGTGAAACCACATCATGCGCTGTTCGGAGCTGCCGTGCGTGAAGGAATCCGGATTTACGTGCCCGGTGGCCATGTTCTGCAGCCGATCATCTCCCACGGCGGAAGCCGCGCCAAGAGCGGACTCAACATCGCCTGGCTCGAGCAGGCCGCGTTGCTGCGTCGAATGCGCCCAAATCCCCGCAAAGCAGTCGGCCTGTAATTCCAACTTCACGGATAGCGGTTTCTGCGCGCGAGGATTTTGCTCCTGCAACTGGCGCAGGTTGCGCTCGATGCCCAGAATATTTTGCACGTGGTGGCCCAGTTCGTGCGCGAGCACGTAGGCTTGAGCGAATTCGCCAGGCGCCCCGAAACGGCGCTTGAGTTCGTCAAAGAAACCCAGATCGATGTAAACCCTCTCGTCGCCGGGGCAATAGAAAGGGCCCGTTGCTGCTTCCGCTCCGCCGCATCTTGATTGGATGGAATCGCGGAACAGCACAAGCTTCGCGTGGTGATACGGTTTTCCCGCCTGTTGTGGCAGAAGCTCCGTCCAGGTTTTCTGTGTATCGTCGAGCACAAACGACACAAATTGCACCAGCGGTTTCTCCGCGGCGTCACGCGCCGGATCGTGCTTCGTGACGGCGGCCGGGCCTGGCGAGACGGAGCCGCCTCCGCTGAGCAAAGCAAAGAAATTGGTTTTGAAAACAAAACTGAGAATCAAGAGCAGGATGGCGCCGCCAATGCCGATATGCATGCCGCCCAATTGAAAGCCGCCTCCCCCGCCGCCGGATTCATCGCGGCGATCCTCAACGTCCTGGCTTTCGCCACCGGGTGTCCATCTCATGGTTTTCCTCCTTCTTCGCGCGGAAAGATGGTAGCACTCGATGATTGCACATTTAGAAACGGATGAACGGCCCGAAGGTTACGCGCGGATTATGATGTGCGCCTCTGGCAAAGTAGACTTCATCTCCAGCTTCAAGCCGCAAACCAACCGGCCCAATGTGGCCTTCCAAACCCGCGGCCGGATAGAGCGTCCCACTCACGTTGTTCGCGCGCAGGTTATCGACCGAACTTAAGAATCCTGAAAAGCTCGCCGGTCTTGGATCCAGCCTGAAATTGACGAATCCCCCCTTCAGCGTTACAAAAGGGCGGATCTTGCCGTGGCCCGCGGAGATCTTGGGGCCAAAGAGGCCGTGCAATACCTTGATGTTGCTGTTCTGAAATGTGACGGCGCCGCCGGTCGGATTCGTAAACCCTTCCGTGAAAGCCTTATTGAAGTCGTAACTCATTTCACCTTCCAGCATCACGTAAGGCAGCGCCTTTACGCCGACACGTGCCCCCAATCCCGCCATGTTGGAATTGGTCTGCGAGATGCGGAAGTAATCGGCGTAAGCGCCCACTTGAAAACGATCCTGCGCTGATGCTATCGGCACGAGCCAGCCTGCTAGAAATAACAGAAGGGCAAGACGCTTCATTCGAGGTCTCCTTGGACAGACAATTTGGAATTGCAGAAAACAGGGGCTGGCTTCGGGCTAGGGGGTAAGCTTCTGCCTGCTGGATTTGGATGAGACTTCGCGATGTAGGGTTGCCGGGACGTCTAGCGCCGCTTCAAGCCGCCCGGGCCAGAGTCAGAAAAAGCGTCAAATAACGCTTCAATTTCTGCGTAATAAGGAAGTTTTCCTTGACGTGTTGATGACCGTGCTCGCCAAGCTTCGCCGCGATCTCCGGATGCGAGAGCAAGAACCGAATTTGATACGCTGTGCCTTCCACGGAATGCGCCAGCAAGCCGGTGTGCTTGTGAATAATTTGAATGGGAATGCCGCCCACCGCGGAAGCCACCACCGGCTTTTTCTTCCAGAGCGCTTCGGAAACGGTGAGGCCGAAACCTTCGCGCAGGCTTTTCTGAATCACAACCGTGGAAGCCCGCTGCAGAGCGTTGACTTCCAGCGGCGCCCAGGTCGGAAGTTCAAGAATCTTGATATCGTGGTCGTTGTCCGCTTCGCGCAGGACTTCTTTCAAGACCACCGCGCCTTCCGGATCGTCCGCTGCACCGCCGCCGGCCAGGACGAGCTGGCAATCGAAATATCGCTTCACGATGCGGTAGGCGCGGATCACGCCAACGGGATCTTTCAAGCGGTCGAAGCGCGAGATTTGCGTGAGGATCGTACGCTGGGGGTCGATCCGGTAGCGCTCTAGAACTTCAGCGATGAAGTCCGGTTGGAGCTCCTGATTTTTCTCCGAGAGCGGATCGATCGCCGGATAGAAAAGATACTGCGGAATCGGGAGCTGGCGTGAAAATTCCGGCGAAGAAAACATCGCTCCGTCATACCGGGAAACGAATTTTTCGAGGAAGTCCCAGACCGCGCGGTTCGGATGTGAAAGATCAATGTGGCAGCGCCAGACCCAGTGGTTTACGCCAGATTTCCGGGCATCAATCAAAGCCGCCGGCTGCGGGTCGTGGATCACCATGAATTCAGCGTCAAGGGGAAGAGTTGCGCGATTCCGTTCGTTGTACGCGAGAAAAATCTCGAAATCCCTCTGATTGGCATGATAGGGCGCGCCGTGCAGCGCATTGTGGAAGGATTTGGTAACCTCAAAAAAATCCTCACCACCGGTCATCACGTCCCATTTGATGTTGAGTTCCAATTCTTCCGCAAGCGGCACCAGGCGGTTGAGAATTTCCGCAACTCCGCCACCGATGGCCGTCGAATTGACCATCTCGATGCTGCGGCCGCGCAACGGTTTGGCCAGCGCGCGCAACTCCTCGATCTCGCCGGCACCGAGCAGTTCGGCATAGTCATCCAGCGGAATGCGGTTCAGCGCCAGCGTCTCGCTCATGCCTTTCTCCTTTCGCGGTCGATTAACCGCAGTAGTTTGGAGCGCGAGCCATCCAGTGTATTAGTGTAAATGTCGATGTGATTGACGCTGTCGCCCAGAGTTCCAAGTCCCAGGCCATCCGCAAGCCAGTGCGAAAAATCGTTCGTCCGCAGTTGGAGTCGCAGCCGCGAAGAAATGAAGTGAAAGTAAAAGCTGGCGTGACTGAGGTGCGCAATGCCGTCCCGGAATTCATCGAGCGTTTGCGCGCGGCGACCGAGCGGCGCGGTAACTTCCACGCTCTCGCAAAAGTAGAAACGCTCCAGCGCGGCCTGGCCGGCAAGATGCGGAAACGCAGCGCAATAGTCGCTCGTAAGGCGGCAGAGATCGCTGCGCAGCGCCGCGATGGAAACGTAGTCCCGGATGTCCAGCGCCGCGAGCTGCTCGGCGAGGTCGTTGCGGTTGGCGTCCACGAGCACCCACTGCGCGAAGTCATTGGAGAATCCTTCGGTCAGGAAGTGATGGCTGCCCAGCGTTTGAAACGTATGATGAAAGATGGAGGCGTCGCTGCAATTTTCGAGGCCCGTCAAAAACTCCGCAAGCGTGCCCGCGGATTGGTTCCCGATGCGCGTGAGATAAGAAACCGTGACGAACTCGAAGGGCGTTTCAGCCGTGTTCATGCATGCGCCTCCGCGCGGTCCGAAACTTCAATGCGGATCTCCGTGAGGTCGGAAAGCAGATGCGCGGCCCAGCGGTACACATTGCGCTCGCGTACGTCATGGCGCATGCGCTGCATGCGCGCGGCCTGCTCCTCTTCGGTCATCTCCAACGCCCGATGGATGGTGTCCGCAAGCTGCGAAACGTCATAGGGATTCACCAGCAACGCATCGGAGAGTTCGTGCGCCGCCCCCGCAAATGTGCTGAGGATCAGCGCACCTCGCTGGTCCTCGCGCGCCGCTACGAATTCCTTGGCCACGAGATTCATTCCGTCGTGCAGCGAGGTGACCATACAGAAAGAAGCCGCGCGGTAATACCGCGCAATCTCTTCATGCGAATGATGCCTTTTGAGGAACACGATGGGTTTCCAGCGCCCGGTCTGGAAGCGCGCGTTGATGCGTTCCACTTCGGCGCTTACTTCCGCTAAGAAATTCTTGTATCGCTCAATGTCCGTGCGGCTCGGCGCTCCGATTTGCACGAACGTAAAACGCCGCTGATACGCCGGACTCAATTCCAGAAAACGCTCGATGGCGCGAAAGCGTTCAAGGATGCCTTTGGTGTAGTCCACGCGATCGACGCCAACGCCAAAAAGGGAAGCCTCGATGCCGAGCTCGGCGCACAAATCCGCACGTTCCGCGCCGGCGCTGCGCATTTCGTTGATCGCATGCGGATTCTCCGGGAACGCCACGCTGATCGGATACGGCCGCACGCGCGTGAGGTGGCCCTGGCGATTGACCGCGAAGCGGTCCCATTCCGTGAGCGCCTCCAGGGCGCGGTCCACGGTCTCCAGAAAATTGTTGCAGTGCGATTGAATGTGAAATCCAATTAGATCCGCGCCCAGCAATCCATCAACGAGCTCTCGCTGCCACGGGCAGATTCCAAACACTTCCGCGTTCGGCCACGGAATGTGCCAGAAAATCGCCAGGCGCGCATCAGGCCGTGCCTCCTTCACCATCCTGGGCAGCAGCGCGAAATGATAATCCTGCGCGAGGAGAATCGGGGATTCCGTGCCCTCCATTTCTTGCAAGACGGCATCCGCAAATCGACGGTTGATTCTTTGATATTGCCGCCAGTCTTCCGGACGGAAGATCGGACGCGTGTGCGCAATGTGGCATAGCGGCCAGAGCCCCTCGTTCGAAAAGCCTTCGTAATAGCCCTTATCCTCTTCATCACTGAGCCAGACGCGACGTAATGTGTAATTCGGATGATCGGGCGGAACGCGCAGACAATCCTTCGCGTCAACAACTTCGCGGTCCGCGCTGCCCGACCCGTTGGCGATCCAGGTGCCATTGCAGGCGCGCAGGACAGGTTCGAGGGCCGTCACGACGCCACTCGCCGGCACAATGACGTTGATCGATTTGTCCTTCTCGCTGAACACGTGCATGTATGGCTCGCGATTCGAAACGACAAAGAGCGGTTTGTTCCGTAGTTTCCCGCGCAAGCTGACGCGCAGGCGCTCCGCTGTCCACAGTGAAGCGTTTGTATCTCGCAAGCGCGCTTCCTGTTCCGCCGCCGCGCGCGCCGAATTCAGGTCACGCGCGAGGTGCGTCACTTCATGGTTGATCTGGTCCAGGATCTCTCCTTGCGGCAGAGCCCCAGGAGCGTTGGGCTGCCCCGTTCGAAGTGTGCGCAACCATTTTGCCGTGCGCGTTAGCGGCCCGGTAAACGTCCATCGCACCAGGACCAACGCGAGGCCGGTGATCAAGAGCGTTTGCACGAGCGCAGTCAGCAGGGAATCGCGCAGTGTGAGCGAGACTTTCCGGTCGATGTAACTCGTATCGTGGAAGAGCGCCAGCGTTCCCGCCGTCACACCTCGGCTGTGAAGCGGGAGCGCGTAAATGTGGATCGGAACCGTTGCATTGTCGCCGGCGTTAGTTTGTTCCGCCCTAAGGAATTCCCCGGCGCCGGTATCCGCTTGCGCGGCGCGCATCGCAACCGTCGGGCGCATTCCAAATTGCAGCGCGATGCCGGGCGTAATCGCGAGCAACGCGCCCGCCGCGTCGTAAATGGCCACGCCTTTCAAATGCTCGCGCTGTCCGAACCGTTCCACCAGCCGCTGCAAACTCTTCTCTTGCCCGCGCTCGAGTAGCGGCTCAACATTTTCCTGCAAACTCTCGCCGAGAATTTCCGCGCGGCGCGAGAGGTCGTTGCGTAAAATGCGCTTCTCCGTCCGCACCTGGTACGCGGCAAAAAGTAGAGACACTGCGGCTACGCTGACGATCAAGGGCAGGATGATTTTCAGAGTCGTGCGCATCAGGACTCCTCAATTTGCCGGAAACGCAAATAGGCCGCGAGGGCTGGGTGCGGGCGGCCAAGCATGAAAGGTCCTTGACCGGCTCGTTCCAGTGGCCGGTCTGTTTGGTCAGTACGAATTCATTCCAGAAGTTGGCGTCACGATGACGTGAACGGCGATATTTTTGCCTTCCTTCGAACGGTACTCGACCGTAGCTTGGGCGCCCACGGCGAGTTTGCCTTCGACTTTCGTTTTGTCGTCGACTATGAATTGAACGGTGCTGATTTCCTTGTTTTTCGCCACCTGCACGGAGAATTCTGCATCTCCTACCGAGGTGATTTGTCCGGACAAGGATTGGTTATCGGGTGCGGGTTGCGAGTCGCCTACCGCCAGGATGGGGTGTGGTGCGGACCAGGCCGCGATCGTAAGGCAGAATAGGAACAGCGTGGCTAGACACAGTGAAGTCCGAAATCGCATCGAGTTTCCTCCAATTCGATTTGGACCGGGAAACTAAGTAGCGCACGAATTGCGCCAAAACGCCAGATATTTGCAACCGTCAGCGTAACAACTTTTGAAATCAAGAAGATACGCTGGGTCACAGGAAGGCGCACAAGACGGCAGTTTGGTACTAAAGCTAGGAAATATTTGCTCGACGAGCGGAGCTGTGCAGGTCCTCCGAATGGTACTAGGCCGGGTTGATTGCAAACTGGGTGCAAAACGGGAAGGCCGGAGAGTCGTTTCCTTGACTTGGCGCAGAGGCGACTCAATAATGGTAAAGCATGAGCGTACGCGCCGGAGGCGCTGAAGAGATGTTCCTTGACGTTAAGGAATTGGCTGTCCGCAAGCTGCGCATCCGGAAGACGTATGCTCCGGGCAGCATCGATTTTCATTCCACGGAGATCAAGCAAATCGAGCCGCTGGAAGTGACGGCGACAGCAGAACTCCTGGAGGGGCAGATTCGCATCGAGGGAAACTTCGAGACGAAGATCGAGCTGGTGTGCGCGCGGTGCCTGGAGCCGGTCGTGGAGGAGGTCAGCCGGAACTTTGACCTGTTCTACGCGCCGCTGCCCAAGGATTCGAAACGGAAAGAAGACCGGCTGAAGGACGACGATACCGAAATTGGATTCTACGATGGAGAAGGACTCTTCCTGGCGGACGTGATCAAGGAGCAGGTGCTGCTGGCGCTGCCGTTGAAGGTGATTTGCCAGAGCGACTGCCGGGGGCTGTGCCCGAGTTGCGGCGCAAACCTGAACCACGAAGAGTGCCGCTGTGAGACCCACGCGACGGACCCGCGAATGGCCCCTCTCGCGCGCCTCAAGCAGGACTGGCTAAAAAAACAATAGGTTTCCGGGCGAGAAGCCCTATACAATCCGCCCAATCCGGCGGGACCGAGGAGTACTACTATGCCTAACCCAAAACGACGGCATTCGAAGCGACGCACCAGCACGCGGCGGGCAAATGATTTCTTGTCCAAACCCGCGCTGGGCAAGTGTCCGAACTGCCACGAAATGAAGCAGCCGCACCAGGCTTGCCCGCATTGCGGCTACTACAAGGGCAAAGCCGTGAAAGCTTCGGCGTAAGATTTTTCTCTTTTAGCCTGCGGGCAAAATCCCATGATCACCATCGCCGTTGACGCCATGGGCGGAGACCACGCGCCCCGCCCCGAAGTCGAAGGCAGTGTGCTGGCCGCACGGGAGCTGGGCGTGCGCGTTTTGCTCGTGGGACAGCCAAATGTGGTGCGATCGGAGCTAGCGAGGCATGCATCGCCAAATCTACCCATCGAGATTGTGCCGGCAAGCGAAGTGATTACCATGAATGATCATCCCGCGCAGGCTTTTCGCAGGAAGAAGGACAGCTCGGTGCACGTGGCGGCGCGATTGGTGCGCGAGGCCAAGGCCGATGGGATGGTCAGCGCCGGAAACACTGGCGCGGTGATGACCGTGGCGCGGTTTTTGCTGGGAACGCTGGAGTCGGTGGACCGCGTGGCGCTCGCAGCGCCGTTTCCGAACGCCAAGGGCGGCGTTTCCGTGCTGCTGGATGTGGGCGCGAACGTGGATTCGAAACCGGAGCATCTGGTGCAGTTCGCGGTGATGGGCGAGGTCTACTATCGGGCGACGTTTGGCAGCAAGCGGCCGCGTGTGGGCTTGCTTTCCGTCGGTGAAGAAGAGATCAAGGGCAATGAGCTGACGCGCGAGGTGTTTACCCGCTTGAAGAAAAGCCCTGTGCATTTCATCGGGAATGTCGAAGGCGGCGATCTATTTTCGGGAAACGTGGACGTGATTGTGAGCGACGGATTCGTGGGCAACATCGCGCTGAAGATCTGCGAGGGATTGGCGTTTCAGATTTTCGGCTTGCTGAAAAAGTCGCTGGACACTTCTATCTTTACGCAAGTGGGCGCGATACTTTCGAAAGGCGCCTTCAAGGCGCTGCGAAAGACGATTGACTACACGGAATACGGCGGCGCGCCGCTGTTGGGTGTCCGCGGCGTCTGCGTGATCGGGCACGGTCGTTCGAACGCCAACGCTGTGAAAAACGCGATTCGCGTGGCTGCGGGACTCGCCCGTGCACGCATGAACGAAAAAATCGAACAGGAGCTCTCGGCCACCTTGGTACCCGCCTGAGGTCCGAGAAAAGGAAGCAGCGATGGGCAAAGTCGCATTCGTGTTTCCGGGGCAAGCGTCGCAATACCCCGGTATGGGCAAAGAGCTGGCCGAAAAATATCCGGCGGCGCGCGCCGTGTTTGAGGAGGCGGACAAAGCGCTGGGCTTTTCGATTTCGAAGATTTGCTTTGCAGGCTCGGAAGAAGAACTCAAACTCACGGCCAACACCCAACCGGCGATTCTGACCTGTTCTGTGGCTGTTCACCGCGTCCTTGCGGAGAAGGGTTTGGCTCCGGATTTTGTGGCCGGGCACAGCCTGGGCGAGTATTCGGCGCTGGTTGCCACGGGTTCGCTGAAGTTTTCGGACGCAGTGCAGCTTGTGCGGAAGCGGGGGACGTATATGCAGGAAGCGGTTCCCACGGGGGTCGGCGCGATGGCCGCGATCATGGGATTGTCCCACGCGGTGGTGGCCGATGCTTGCAAGCGCGCGGCGGAAGGCGAAGTTTGCGCGGCCGCGAACCTGAATTCGCCGGAACAGACCGTGATTTCCGGGCATGCGGGCGCGGTAAAGCGCGCCGTAGAGCTGGCCTCGCAGGCGGGGGCGAAACGCGCCGTGATTCTGCCGGTGTCGGCGCCGTTCCATTCGGCGCTGATGATGCCCGCGCAAGAAAAGCTGGAGAAGGATTTGCGGACTGCGGAGTTTTCGAATTTACGTGTGCCGCTGGTGACCAACGTGGACGCAGACACCATCGAACACGGCGACGAAGCGCGCGAGGCGCTGATCCGCCAAGTAACGGCGCCGGTGCGCTGGGAAGAATCCGTGCGCCTCCTGATCGATGAAGGCGTGAACACCTTCGTCGAAGTCGGCCCCGGCCGCGTGCTGACAGGCTTGCTGCGCCAGATCGAGCGCTCGGTGGCGACCCTAAACGTGGAAGACGAAAAGAGTTTAGCGGCAACGACGGAAAAGATTGCCGGTGCGCGGTCGGACGCAGCTTAGTCGCACAGGCTTTAGCCTGTGCGCGAATGCGTGAAGTTCCAAGGGAGGACACGACTTCAGTCGTGCCATAAAGAGCGATCACACATTGGGCTTCAGCTCCTAAGGATCAGAAGTAGGCGGAGACAATGTTCAGCCTGAAGGACAAAGTCGCGGTGGTTACCGGCGCGTCGCAAGGCATTGGCCGCGACACCGCGCTGGCGCTGGCGGAAGCCGGCGCGAAAGTCGCCGTCACGGCGCGCACAGAAGAAAAGCTCGTCGCGCTGGTTAGTGAAATTGCCGCCGCGGGCGGCGAAGCGTTCGCAGTGAAAATGGATGTAGCCGACGCCGAGCAGGTGAAGTCGGGATTCAAACAGGTTTTGGAAAAATTCGATCGTCTGGACATTTTGGTGAACAACGCGGCGATTACGCGTGACGGCCTGGCCATGCGCATGAAGGCCGATGATTGGGACGCGGTGATTCGAACAAATTTGACGGGCGCGCACCTGTGCATCCAGCAAGCGTTGCCGACGATGATGAAGGCGCGCGCCGGTCGCATCATCAATATTGCATCCGTCGTGGCGCAGATGGGAAACGCGGGCCAGTCGAACTATGTGGCGGCAAAAGCGGGATTGATTGGATTGACGAAAGCGATAGCGATTGAGATTTCTTCAAGAAATATTACAGTAAACGCCGTCGCGCCCGGATTCATCGAGACACCGATGACCGACGTGCTCGGTGACAAAGCGAAAGAAGAATTGAAGACCCGGATTCCGCTCGGCCGCATGGGCTCCGCGCGCGATGTGGCGACAGCAATCGTGTTTCTGGCGAGCGATGAAGCGGGCTACATCACGGGCCACGTCTTGGATGTAAACGGCGGTATGTATTTGGCGTAGCGAAACGCTTGGAGGGCTGAGATGAGTGAATATCGGGACCTAAAGTTGGTTCCCGATTGGCCGCGGATACGACGGCTCGTCGCAAGGGATTTGCGTAGCACAGAGAATGAGGTGCAAGCGATGAAGGAGAGTGGCGATTCACTAGACCAAGTACAACTAGTCATGGCCATCGAAGAAGTGCTCCATCGTTTGCAACAGTAAATGCTGTCAAGTTGACCTTGCGGGGCGGGGTAACTAGAATGGGCAGGTTATCCGGGAGTGCAATTTTAGGGTAGTGGGGCCGCAACCGCCGCGGGCGGTCGCGAATCTGAATAAACGGGCCTTAACCAACGAATTTGGACGCACGACCCGAGCAGCACCACCAGCCGGGGCATAGCAAGCGATGGCAAATCGCGGAGGAAACGGGTATGGCGAGCGTGGAAGAACGCGTAAAGCAGATTATCGTCGAGCAGCTCGGCGTGGATGAGGCGGAAGTGACGCCCACGGCGTCGTTCGTCGACGACCTGGGGGCGGACTCGCTCGATCAGGTGGAATTAGTGATGGCGTTTGAGGAAGCGTTCGGCATCGAAGTGCCGGACGAGGACGCCGAGAAGATGACGACGGTCAAGGACGCGGTCGAATATATCGACAAGCACTCCAAGGGTAAGTAAGCCACGAAATTCACAGCTCAACAGGGAGCAGTAAAGAGTTGACTCGCCGGGTGGTGGTTACGGGTGTTGGACTGGTCTGCGCGCTGGGTATCGGCACGGAGGAAAGCTGGAAAAACCTCGTGGCCGGGCAGAGCGGCATTGGGCTTATCACGCAATTTGACACCAACGGTTTTGACTGCAAGATCGCGGGCGAGATCAAGAACTTCGACCCGTTCCTGTGGATCGAGAAAAAAGAACTGAAAAAAATGGGCCGGTTCATCCAGGTGGCGCTGGCCGCCGCCGATTTTGCGGTGAAGTCTTCCAACTGGAAGAAGGAAGATTCGGACCTGGACGAAGTTGGCGTTTACGTTTCGTCGGGCATCGGCGGGTTCGACATCATCGAGCGCGAGCACTGGAAACTGGTGCAGGGCGGGCCCGGCAAGATTTCTCCTTTCTTTATCCCTTCGGCGATCGTCAACTTGGCTTCGGGACATATTTCGATTCGCTACGGCTCGCGCGGACCAAATTCCGCGACGGCGACGGCGTGCTCCGCTTCGGCGCACGCGATTGGCGACTCCTTCAAGATCATCGAGCGCGGCGCCGCGGAGATGATGATCTGCGGCGGAACCGAAGCGACCATCACGCCGATGGGCGTCGGCGGATTCGCGGCCATGAAGGCGCTTTCGACGCGCAACGATGATCCGGCGCGCGCGAGCCGGCCGTGGGATGCGGATCGTGACGGCTTCGTCGTGGGCGAAGGCGCCGGGATCGTGATTCTGGAATCACTCGAGCACGCGCAGAAACGGAATGCGCCGATCCTGGCGGAAATTGTAGGCTACGGCATGTCCGGCGACGCGTTTCATATTACTCAGCCGGCGGAAGATGGCGACGGCGCGTACCGCGTGATGCGCGCGGCAATCAAAGATGCCAAGCTGTCGCCCGATGATATCGGTTATGTGAACGCGCATGGCACCTCGACGCCCATCGGTGACGCGATCGAAACGCGCGCGCTGAAGCGCGTGTTCGGGGAGCGCGCCAAGCAGGTGCCGGTGAGCTCGACGAAATCGATGACCGGCCATTTGCTGGGTGGCGCTGGTGGATTGGAAGCTGGCATCAGCGTACTCGCGCTGCGCGACCAGATTTTGCCGCCTACGATCAATCAGGAAACTCCCGATCCGGAGTGCGATTTGGACTATGTGCCGAATACGGCGCGCAAGGCGTCCGTGGAGTATGCGCTCTCGAATTCGTTTGGATTTGGCGGTACGAATGCCGCGCTGATTTTCAAGCGGTGGTCCGGCAAGTAGCTTCCCCTTCCGTATGAGTCACAGTTGAGATTTGGAGTCCAAGAAGGAAGAATCTGGTGAAAGTTATTGTGTGCATCAAGCAAGTTCCGGCGAAAGACGCGCCGCTGGCGATCGCCGGAAACTGGATCAAGGAATCGGACATCGGCTTCGAGATGAACGAGCCGGACAGCTATGCGCTGGAGGAAGCGTTGCGGCTTAAGGAAAAACACGGCGGAGAAGTGATTGCGCTGTCGCTCGGACCGGAGCGCGTGAAGCAGACGATTAAAGAGGCGCTGGCGAAGGGCACGGACCGCGCGATTCACATTGTGGACGAAAATTTCGCGCAACTCGATCCGCTGGGCGCGGCGAAGATGCTAGCGGCCGCCATTCAAAAGGAAAAAGCGGATTTGGTGCTGACCGGATTGCAGAGCGACGACCACGGCTTTGGCCAGACGGGCGTGCTGCTCGCGGGACTGCTGGATCTGCCGCACGCGACGATCATTATGCAAATCGAAGTGGCCGACGGAAAAATGAAATTGAAGAGGGAACTCGAGGCGGGCTGGTTTCAGCACATCGAGTGCCCGCTGCCGGCGGTGCTCTCGATTCAGTCCGGCATCAACAAAGTGCGCTACGCCACGCTGAAAGGCATCATGGCGGCGAAAAAAAAAGAGATCGCCTCGATGACCTACGAGTCGTTGGGCGTTTCCGCACAGGCGACGCAGAAGATCGAGAGAATTTACGTCCCGACGAAAACAAAGAAGACGGAATTCCTGACCGGCACACCTAAGGAAGTGGCCACGAAGCTCGTCGAAAAACTGAAATTTGAAGCGCGGGTGATCTGACTATGAAAATTCTTGTGATCACCGAACAGCGGCAAGGAAGGTGGAACAACGCGAGCTTCGAGACGCTGGCCGCGGCGCAGCAGATTGCAAAAGATACTTCGAGCACGGTCAGCGCGCTGGTCATTGGAAAGGGTATCGCGGCGTTCGCGGACGAACTGGCCGCAAAAAACATCGCCGAAGTTCTGAAGGTCGAGAACGATTTGCTCGAGGCCTACACCGCGGATGGATATTGCGCGGCGCTGAAGCAGGCGATCGAATCGGCGAAGCCGGAACTGGTTTTGTTTCCGCACACGTATCAAGTGCGTGATTTCGCGCCAAAGCTCGCAGCCATGCTTGGCAAAGGCATGATCGGCGATTGCATCGGCTACAGATTCGAGGGCGGCCGCCAAGCGGTCGACAGTGACGGCGGCAAGCTCGTTTTCGTGCGCCAAATGTTCCAGGGTAAGACCGCCGCGGACGTAATTTTTGTGGGAGCAGCGCCGTGGTTTGCATCGTTCCAGTCGGGTGCATTCCGGGCGGATTTGTTGGCAGCGCATCCTTCCGGGAAAGCGCCGGTAAACGCCGTAAGTGTGACCGTGAATGCCGAACAGATTCGCACGAAGCCGCTGGACCTCTTCAAGGAAGCCAAGTCCGCGGTGGATTTGACGCAGGCGCCGCTCATCGTTGCGATCGGCCGGGGCATCAAAGCGCCCGAAAATATTCCGCAAGCCGAAGCGCTGGCAAAAGCCCTTGGCGGCGAGATCGCCGCGTCGCGGCCGATCTGCGACGAAGGCTGGCTCCCGATGGAGCGCCAGATTGGCAGCTCGGGCCAGACCGTCGCGCCCAAACTTTATTTGGCGCTCGGCATCAGTGGCGCGATTCAACATGTCGTCGGCATGAAGGGCGCGCGCACCATCGTGGCGATCAACAAGGATGCGAACGCGCCCATTTTTGAAATCGCCGACTACGGCGTCGTCGGCGACCTCTTCGAAATCATGCCCGCCCTCACCGAAGCCCTGGAAAAGGCAAAGTAAACCTCAGGCACTACAAGGCCAATCGGCATTGACCGCGATTCTGCCGCAGGTGAGACGACAAATTGGTACTTTGTTCTTTAAGATTCTTGCCAATAATCAAGAACCACGATGCGGAGGAACTTTATGGCCAGCGCTGAAAACTTTCCGTACGAGACGAGACTGGACATCCTTTACCGGCCACTGGAGATAGTTGACGAACAAGCGCTCGCCGATGCGTGTACGTACAAGTGGTACAACCAAACTCTCTGTCAGGTGAATGGCTCGGTGGTTCGTCTTGGGGTTGTGCAGGGCGAGTACCACTGGCACAAACATGATGACGATGACGAATTTTTCTACGTGCTCGAGGGGAAGCTGCTGATTGATCTCGAAGGCCGAACGATCGAACTCGGTCCGAGACAAGGAACGGTTGTCCCCAAGGGTGTCCGGCATCGTACGCGCGCTCCGCAGAGGACCGTAATCCTCATGGTTGAGAACGTTGGAATCATCCCGACGGGAAACTGAAATCCCTATCGAGAAAGACGAGATCTCGCCTGCTCCTGACCGCCATGGCCGAAGCTTGGGAGAAATCAAAAACTTCGAAACCTCCTTCCATTTGAATCCTGGCCACTTTGCTACAATGAGAGCAAATCCATGACCGTTCAAAGAGAACAGCTTGAAGCGGATGTGTTGATCGTTGGCGCGGGGCCGGCGGGGTTGGCTTGCGCGCTGCATCTAGCGAACCTCATCAAAAAGCACAGCGAGTCCGGCGGCGAGCCGCAACTCTCCGCTGAAAACATCTACGTTCTCGAAAAGGGGCGCGAGATTGGGGCGCACCAGCTTTCCGGCGCGATCATGAATCCGAAGGCGCTGGTGGAGCTGGTGCCAGATTTTGAGAGGACTGCGCCGCTGGATACGCCGGTGACGGATGATGCGGCGCTGCTGTTCACGAAAAATTCGTCGTTCCGCTTTCCGATTACACCGCCTCCTTTCAAAAACAAGGGCAACTACGTCATTTCTCTCAATAAAATCGTCAAGTGGCTCGGCGGGCTGGTCGAGGCCGCCGGCGTCAATGTCTTCAAGGAATTCGGCGGCGCGGAGCTCCTCTTTTCTAATGGCGGCCGCGAAGCAGCCGAAGAACGAGATGGCATCTGTGGCGTCATCACCGAAGACAAGGGGCTCGACAAGAACGGCAAGCCGAAAGCCAACTTCACTCCGGGCTACGAACTGCGCGCGAAGGTGACGGTGCTGGCGGAGGGCACGCGCGGATCGCTGACAAAAAAACTCGTCGCGGCGAAGAAGCTCGACAATATCAACCCGCAAAGCTACGGCATCGGAATCAAGGAATTGTGGGACGTGCAGCCGGGGCGCATCGCGCCGGGGTACGTCGCGCACACGCTGGGCTGGCCGGTTTCGACGGACATGTACGGCGGCGGGTGGATTTACGGGCTCTCCAACAATCGGCTCTCCATCGGTCTGGTGCTGGCGCTGGAGTACGCCGATCCGCAGTTCGATCCGCACGCAATGTTTCAAATTTGGAAGACGCATCCGTTTCTGAAAAAAATTCTCGAGGGTGGAAAACTGGTGCGCTACGGCGCAAAGTCGCTGCCGTACGGTGGTTGGTACGCCATGCCGCGGACGTATGTGGACGGCGGGCTGATCATCGGCGATTCGGGAAGTTTTCTCGATTCGCAGCGGTTGAAAGGCATCCACCTGGCGATGAAGAGCGGGATGCTGGCGGCCGAGACGATCTTCGATGCACTAAAAGCGGGTGATACATCCGCGAAGACGCTGAGCGCGTTTCCGGAGAAAGTCGAGCAGAGCTACATAAAAAAGGAGCTTTGGCAAGTCCGCAATTTTCACCAGTCGTTTCAGCACGGCATGCTCGCTGGGTTTGTTCATACCGCGTTCCAGCAGATTACCGGCGGGCGCGGCTTGATTGATCCGATGCGCGCGCATGCAGGATATAAGGCGTACAAGAAAATAAACGGTCGTCCCGCTCCAGAGCGTTTCAAAGGAGACGGGAAGCTCACCTTTGACCGACTGACGGACGTCTATCACTCCGGGACGCGACACGAAGAAGACCAGCCGTGTCATCTGGTGGTAAGTGATTTGAACATCTGCGCGACGAAGTGCGTCGAAGAGTACGGCAACCCCTGCCAATATTTTTGCCCGGCGGCGGTGTACGAGATGGTGAAAGAAACGAGCGGCGGGGTGAAGCTAAAAATCAGCGCCGCGAATTGCGTGCACTGCAAGACGTGCGACATCGCCGATCCCTACCAGATTATCGACTGGGTTGTGCCCGAGGGGGGCGGTGGGCCCAACTACGAAGGCATGTAGCGCGTGGAGCGTAATACTGCTCGTTTTCCATGGCATGCGCTCTCAACAGCCTAAGAACCACGCGACCACAATTTGCGGACGAAGGTGCGGACACGATCCACAAAGGAATCGCTGGGCCGGGCTGCGGGCTTCGAGGCGGCGGAGGGCGCCGGCGCAGGAGGCGGGAGAACGGCCGCGACCATTTCGCCTTTGACGCGCCCCTGGAAGATCAGGGTAGGGCGCACGCGCACGCGCCGGATCAGCACGATCATTTTGGGATCGTATTCCGGCTGGACTTTGGCGTTGGCGTCGTAGACCAGCGGCGGCATGAAGACTTGATAGATGGGCTCTTCGTTAGCTCGGGACTTCTCGGCGGGCGTCGTTTGCATCGAGGTCTTGGGCTCTAATGCTTTTTCGTGCAATTCCTGGGTAGTCGCCAGCCGGCTGACTTCGACGTCTGGAAAAGAAGTGGGCTTGGCCATTTGTGGTTCGCAAGCACAGCGGCCGGCGCTGGTACGAAGGCTCTCGAGCTGACCGTTGAGGACCAGGACGTTTCCCGCCTGCGGGACGACCAAGGTTTGCCCGGTGAGCTGCTGCTCCAGCCGGACCGCGCCGCGATTGGCGCGGATGCACATCGCGCCGGGCGTATCGAATCCAACGAGAATATCCTGCTGCCCGCCGCCTATCGAGATGGTCTGTGCCTGGATCTGCGGCGTGTAAACGGTCAGTGAAGGATTGCCCTCGATATGCGCGTGAATTGTGCCGCTATCGAGAGCCACCGTGAGCAAACCGGCGGATTTCAGCACGGAAAAATGCGCGGGGCCACAGGCGGTGATCCAGCCGCCTTCGACGAGGTCGATCCGCGCGGTACCCGACTTCACGCGAACGTCGCTGCCGCTGCGGAGAATGGTTTTCACCTGGCCGTGGACGGTTTCGACGCGCATGGGGCCGCTAACGGCGATGGATTCGCCGTCAATGACGCCGACGGCGTCTGTGCCGGGGTCGTCGGAGCGGGGAGGGGCGGCAGCGAAAAGCGTGGCGCCAAGCGTTGCGATGGCAGCGGCCGACAGTGCCGCGCGACGCAGGAAGCGAATTGAGTTGTCGAAAGCCGTCACCAGCGATACTCCCAGGCACTGCGGCAGAAAGTCTCACCTATACTATACGTCGGCTGTTCCGCAGACGCATGAAAGAATGATGACAACACCCAAGGCGAGCGCCGAAGCCGGCAAGGAGCCCGGAGAGGAAGCGGTAAACGCGCATTACGACACGCGGTTGCCGGATCTGCCGTGGTCGCGGCGCATCCAAATTCCGATCATCGCGGCGGCGGTGTATAGCGTCATTCGAACGCTGGGGCCGACGCTGCGCTATGAAGTGCTGGGCTGGCAGCATGCGGAGCGCGTGTATGCTTCGAAACACCGCATCATCTGGGCGTTCTGGCACCGAATCATTATTCCGATCGTGTGGTGGCACCGAAACAAGGGCGTGGTGGTGATGAACACCACGGCGTTCGATGGGCAATGGACACGCAAGGTCATCGAGTGGCTGGGATTCGGGACGGCGCAGGGAAGCTCGTCGCGCGGAGGATTGCGAGGGCTGGCGGTAATGGCACGGCGGCTGGAAGAGGGAGTAGATTGCGCGTTCACGATTGACGGGCCGCGCGGCCCGCGCTATGTGGCAAAGCCCGGGCCCGTCATGCTGGCACGAAAAAGCGGATGTCCCATCCTGGTATTTCACATCGGTGTGGACCGCGGCAAGACCTTCAAACGAACATGGGACCATTTTCTGCTTCCGGCACCTTTTGCCCGTACGGCAATTCTGTTCGCACCCCCGATTTATGTTCCTAGAGATGCGGATGCGGATTTGATGGAAGCGAAACATGCAGAGATGCAGCGAGAATTGGAACGCGTTCGCGATATTGCGGAGGGGTGGTTTTCGCTGAGCGAGGAAGAACGCGGGAAACTGCGCGCTCAATTCAATTTGTGAGTGACGATGATCAATCGCAGGGCACCCGCCGCGGCGGGTGCCCTCGCAGGTGGGTGGCTTCAGTTGCTGGTGCGCTCGCCGAGTTTGACGGGGATGTCCATCTTCTTGCCGCCGCGATAGACAGTGACGTTCACGGTATCGCCCGGGCGCTTGCGATTGAGGACGACGTTGACATCGAGTTGACCTGCGACTTTGTGGCCATCGATGGCGACGATGACATCGCCGCCAATGTGAATGCGGCGCATGCCAGCTTGTACGAGGCGATCACCACCGCGAATCCCGGCAACAGCGGCAGGGCCGCGGGGAGTGGCGACTTCAACGAGCAAGCCTTCCTGAATGGGCAAGTCCAGCGCCTCGCCCAGCCAGCCGCCCACGGGCAGGGTTTCCACGCCAAGGAAAGCGCGATGAACGCGGCCGTCGGTGATGAGGTCGTTGGCGATGCTTTTCGCGGTGTTAATGGGGATGGCGAAGCCGATTCCGGCGGTCGTGCCAGTAGGCGTATAAATGGCGGAGTTGACGCCAATTACTTCCCCGTGAGAATTGATGAGCGGGCCGCCGGAGTTGCCGCGATTGATGGCTGCGTCGGTCTGGATGGCTTCGTCGATAAAGGTGGTCTGGCTGGTTTGCACGGTGCGGCCCAGGGCGCTGACGATTCCAGTTGTGAGCGTGGATTGGAACCCGAACGGATTGCCGATGGCGAGAACTTTCTGGCCCACTTGCAGAGCGGAAGAATCGCCGAGAGGAAGCGCGACGAGTTTTTTCCCTTTCGGATCGATCTTAATCAAGGCGACGTCATTGCGCTGGTCGGCGCCGATAAATTTCGCAACGTATTTAGACTGGTCACCGAGCACGACCTCGATGGATTGCGCTTCTTGTACGACGTGAAAATTGGTGAGGATGTAGCCGCGCGGATCAATAACAAAGCCGGAGCCCGCTCCTTCGACGGGCACGGGGTCCATGAAAAAGTCGTATTCGGTGGCTTTGGTGAGAATGTTGGCAACGGCGGCGGAAGCCTGGCGGTAAATGCGCACGTTGATGGATTCGTCGGTGGAGAGAGCGGCGTCGCGCTGTGCGTCCGTTGCGGTGGTGCGAGGCAGGGCTTCCACGTTGCTTGGCTGCCGGGGTCCGTATCGTGCGCCGGCCCAATAGACGCCCAGAATGAGCACCACCGAGGCAAGAACGATGCGTGCACGGTTGGAGATGTTTGCAGCGGTCATGGGTGTCATCCCTTCCTGATCCACTCGACAGCCCTAGTATAGGGAAAAAGAGTTAGAGGGTCATTGCGGCGGCTGCCCGCGGCGGAGTTTGGCGGCCAGCGCCTCGACCTGGCGGCGAGTTTCTTCGAACAACCCGGAGCAGTCGATTTTTTCAGTGGCGAGGCGCAGCTTTTCCTCGACAGGGAGCTGGGCATCGATGCGGCGGCGGGCTTCTGTTTCGCTTAGGCCGCGAGCGAGGAGGCGTTCGAGCTGTTGCTCGGGTCCGCACCAGACGACCACCAGACCATCGAGCTTCTTGTGGATGCCGGATTCGACGAGCAGCGCCGCTTCGACGAAGACGGCGTCGCGGACCCCGCCGCGCCGCCAGACCTCGAATTGGCTGAGGATGACCTCGGCGACGCGCGGGTGCACGATGGCGTTGAGCCGGTCCAGCTTCGCAAGGTCAGCGAAGACCATCGCGCCGAGTTTTGAGCGGTCGATGCGGCCGGACGTATCGGCGATCGAAGGACCAAATTCCTGGAGGACTTCGGCGTAGGCTGCCTGGCCGGGTTCGATGAGCTTGTGCGCGAGGGCGTCTGCATCAAGCACTGCAAACCCAATTTCGCGGAGCATGGCGGCAACGGCGCTTTTGCCGCTGGCGATGCCGCCGGTGAGGCCAAGTCGAAGCATAGTTTGTGACTACCGCGCGCGGGCGGTGGATTGCGTTGCAGAAAATCTTGGAGAGGCACGGCGGAGGCGCGCGGCTTTCACGGTGTTACTCATGAGCATGGCGATAGTCATGGGACCGACGCCGCCGGGAACCGGGGTGAGCGCGCCGGCAATGTTGATCGCATCGGGATGAACGTCGCCAACGAGCGCGGTGCCCTTGGCGCGGAATTTTTCCAGCCGCGCGGGGAAATTACGGAACAGACGCTCGGCTTCCGCGGGGTCAGTGACGCGGTTGGTGCCTACGTCGATGACTGCGGCACTGGGCTTGATCCAATTGGCTTCCACGTAACCGGCCTTGCCCATGGCGGCGACAAGGATGTCCGCGCCGCGCACAGAGCCAGGCAAATTGCGCGTCTTGGAATGGCAGATGGTGACGGTGGCATTGGCATGCATGAGGAGAAGCGCCATGGGTTTGCCGACAATGTCGCTACGGCCGAGGACGACGGCATTGGCGGACTCGATTTGGATGTCGTTGCGGCGCAGGACTTCCATGCAGCCCGCCGGCGTGCAAGCAACAAGGCCGGGGCGCCCGCTGATGAGACGGCCGAGGTTGACAGGGTGGAAGCCGTCCACATCTTTGGCAGGATCGACGGCTTCCAGGATGCGCTTGGTGTCCACCTGCGGGGGGAGAGGGAGCTGAATCAGGATGCCGTCAACATTATTGTCGCGGTTCAGATCTTCTACAACGGCGAGCATGTCGAGGGTGGTTACCGTGGCCGGCGGGGTGAGAAGGGCGCTGGCGAGGCCGATCTCTTCGCAGGCCGCGATTTTGCTTTTAACGTAGAGTTCCGAGGCGGGATTGTCGCCAACGAGAACGGCCGCGAGGCCGGGGTGAACGCCCGCAGATGTAAGCAAGCGGACTTCGTCCCTCAGTTCGGCGAAGATCTGGTCGCGAATCTTGGTGCCATTGAGGATACGTGCGGTCATGCGTTGCTCGCTTTCGTTCTGCTCGCGCGGTGTAAGAGAAAATCATAGCACACGCAAAAATGGCAAGGCGTAAGTCATGGCCGGACCAGCGAGGGTTCCCTATTTAGAGCTTTGGACAGAATGTTCATTCTGCTAGCATCCCATCCATTCCATTTGCCAAAGGAGGCACAAATGGCGACCTTAAGGAGAGTCAGCCCGGGATCTGCGTTCAAGGTCGGTCTAGTCGTATATGCGTTACTTGGGCTCCTCGTCGGGATCTGCATGGCATTTTTTTCCATGGTGGCGGGTTCGCTTACGGGCATGGCGGGGGCCGATGCCCCCACTGCGAAAATGCTGGGCTTTGGCATGGGTTTCGGCGCAATCATTATTTTTCCGATTCTGTACGGCATCATCGGCGGTATCGGCGGAGCCATTGGAGCGTTGATCTACAACCTCGTGGCGGGGTGGGTGGGCGGGCTCGAAGTCGATATCAGCTAGGCGGATTCGCTTTCGAGTCTCTGTCGCATTACCGCCACCGGTCCGCATCTTCTTTTTCTCTGTGACATCTAACGTGTGTCAATTTTGATGAGCAGAAGTGTGGGTTTACGCTGCAGCGGGGAGCGGGAGAAACGACGATGGCATTGTTTGGCGATTTGGGGGACCGGCGAGAGCTGGAGAAAAAGGCGAAGGCGGAAGGACGGCTGCCGCCGGGACAATCGCTGACGCTGAAATGGCCGGTGCTTCACTATGGCAGCATTCCTTTGTTCGATCCGGCAAAATGGGACTTTCAGATTTCGGGTGAAGTGGAAGAACCCAAGCGGCTGACGTGGAACGAATTTCGCGCACTGCCGCAAACCGAGACTACTTCGGACTTTCATTGCGTAACGCGCTGGAGCCGTCTCGATAATCGTTGGAAGGGTGTTCTCTTCACCGATGTGATGAAGCTGGTGAAGCCGAAACCGGTGGCAAAGTTTGCCTCCGTGCTGGCCGAAGAAGGCTACACGGCGAACATTCCGCTCGATGATCTGCTTCGCCCCAACGTTTTATTTGCGTTCGAACACGATGGCGCCCCGCTGACAGCGGAACACGGCGGTCCCATGCGGCTGATCGTGCCGCATCTATACGGCTGGAAAAGCGTGAAGTGGGTGCGCGGTTTCGTGCTGCTCGACCACGACCGCCTGGGCTTTTGGGAGCGCAACGGTTATCACGCCTACGGCGATCCGTGGAAAGAGCAGCGATATTCCGGAAGCTAGAGTTGCTGATTGAGCAACGACGCCCGTTACGATTTCCGATTGAACGTCTTTCCCCGTCTAATCCGCAGCGGCTTGCGATTTGGTCGGGTCGATCTCGATGCGGCCTTTGAAATGGGCGCCGTCCTCGATGCTGATTCGCGCCGTGGAAATGTCGCCGCTGACCGAGCCGTCCTTTCGAATGTCCACACGGCCGCGGGCGTGGACGTTGCCCACTACCTTGCCGGCGACGACCACTTCGCCCGCGTGAATTTCGGAATTGAGCTGGGCCGTGGAGCCGACGATCAGTTCATGGCCGCGCAGCGAGATCGGACCATCCACCTTCCCGTCAATCTGCAAATCTTCATCTCCAGTAACCTGCCCTTTGATTTGGATGCTAGCGCCGAGGCGCGCCGAGCTGCGGGAAGCCGAACTTCCAAGGCGCGATGCGGAAGGAGCACTAAAAGGAACGACTGGGGACGAGGAACCGGGCGCCGGCGAAGCGGCGGGTGGTTCTGCGACAGCTTGCGATTTGGACCACATAATGCCTCCCTTATATTCAGACACAAGAATGAATGAAGCTCCGGGCGGGAGGGAGCAACGTGAACTCACTGTAGACGCGCGCCGTAGCGCGGAGCAACGACGAAAAGGGATGGGCTTGCGCAGTTCAGAAACTGACCGTCCGGACAGGTCTTGTTGAACGAGGTCCTCGCGGGACGACGGTAGCAACGATTGCGCTGGTTTAAAGCTACGGCTCGTTGAGGCGGAGGCGGCGGATGCCGAAGGCGATCATCCGGGCCGGCAAATCCCGCAGAATTGGTATGCGAAAAAAAAGCCGGAACTGCCACGGCACGGTGACGGCTGTTTGAGCCCGCAGGGCACCGCCGATCAGATTCTTTTGCATGAAGGATTGCATGGCTTGGATGGCGCGCGTTGGCCATTCCCGCTGGCGCTGCACTTCGGCAAGGTCCGCCTCCGAAACACTGCCGGTCAATAGAGGCTTTGTCAGGACGTTTGCAGCCACCGCGGCATCCTGGATGGCGTAGTTGATCCCTACACCTTCCACCGGGGACATCACGTGGGCGGCATCACCGATCAGGAGGAGGCCTGGCTCGTGCCAGATCGGGCAGCGGCTGGACTCGACGGAGAGCAAGGTCAATTGGTGCCAGTCGGTCAGATATTCGGCGTGCCTGGCGAAATGCGGCTCAATCTCGGTGATGCTCTTCCGCACGGCCTCCACCCCCTTCGTGCGCAGTTCCTGATAGTGGCCCTTGGGGAAAGCGAGACCCGACTGCCAGTGGTCGGTGCGCTCGAGCATGATAAAGATTCGCCCGCGCCCGATCCCGCCGAATAAGCCGCCAGAGATCTCGGGTTCGCCGGGAAGCTTCGGTAGCCGGAACCACAAGATGTCCATAGGCGGCGAGGTTTTGATGGGTTCGAAACCAGCAAGACGGCGCAAGAGGGAAAAGCGGCCATCGGCGCCCACCGTCAATGTGGCGCGAATTTCGTGCATCCCATCGGGCGCGAGGTAGCGCACGCCTCGCACGACACCGTCCTCTTCCACCATTTGTTGCACGTTGGCATGCATTACGAGTTTGAATTGAGGATACTTGGCGGCTTCGCCGGTAATGAATTCGAGAAACCGCGCTTGCGGAATCAGCAAGATATACGGAAAGCGCGTCTTCAGACGCCCAAGATCAAAGGGGCGAAACGGGCCGTCCGCAAATTGGATCGTGGGACCGGTCACCTTGGTGTGGGGAATTTCGTGGAGCTTGCCAGCCAATCCGATCTGGTCGAGGATTTCCATCACTGAGGGATGAATGGTGTCTCCGCGGAACTCGCGGTCGAAATCCTTGTGCATTTCGAGCAACGTCACCGGGACGCCGCGCCGAGCGAGGAACAGCGCCAACATGGCGCCGCCCGGCCCGCCGCCGACGATGCAGCACGAGGTTTGCTCGACGGTGCGGATTTCTTCGACAGCTGGTTCCGGGAGAACGGTGACGGGGACGTTCATTGGTTTAGCCGCCTCAAAATGTGGAATCTCGGGAAGCCGCGTTGAAGCGTCTTGCTCTTGACCGGCGGAGAGTTTAACGCAAAGCGACCGTTGCAGAAAAGAAGCGGAAGTGGTCTGAGGCTCACGCAATCGCCTGGACCCGGTTCAGGAAACCAACAACGTACTTCCACGCGAGGTAGTACAAAACCAGCGCGACGGGGAATGCGATCGGAATAACGGAGGCGAAAAAGGCCGGGAGTCCGGACTGGAGAAGCCGGGTGATAACGAACGCAATCGGTGCAAACACCAACGGGAGGATTGCCCCATGAAGCCCGATGGGCAGCCGACGCCGCGGATCCAGGGCGACGAACAGCATGTTCCATAGCCCCCACAGGTTAGGCACCACGGCCATTGGGAAGACGATAATGCGCTCGACCGGTACCGGGACGCTATAGACGTAGCGGCTGATACAAAACACGGTCATGGCCACCAAGAGGAGAATCGTGGGGACGACGATTCCCGCCATGTACGCGCGAAGATAAGTGTGCTGATTCATAAAAGCCTCCCGCCTCACAAGTGATAGAGCAACGCCGGAATCACATTGGGAAAAACAAGAAGAAGCGCGCTGAGAATCGCAGCAAGCGCCCAGTCGAACCAGGGCACGGCGGGCGGTTGCTCGTTGAGCGTGCGCAGCATTTGCGGCCACAGATCACGCCGAAGTTCAGTGTCTTTCACCGGAGCGATTGCTTGCTTGAGGAGCTCTTTCATCGCTTTGTTATTTTCTTCGTTGCTCATTTCGTACCGACCTCCACACCCAAGGAATTCAGGTTCTTGCGCAACATTCGAACGGCTCGAAACACGCGGACTTTGACCAGCGCGGGGGAGATTCCCACCGCTTCGGCGATGCTGTTGTATGGTTCCTCTTCAATCAGGGCAAGCGTAGCCACCAGACGGTATTTTGCTGGAAGCTGCTGGAAAGCTTGCCTGATCTGTTCGCGGGTCTCGCCGCGTACCGCGGGGTTCGCGCCCGGTGGGCACGCGAGGTCATCGGGAAGTTCAGTTTCGCGGCGCGCGTGCCGAAGATGGTCAAGAGCGGCATTGGTCGCGATCCTGCGCGCCCAGGCACGGAAATTGCCGGCCGGTTGGAACCGCGATCGAGCCTTGTAAATGCGCCAGAACGTTTCCACGGTCAAATCCTCCGCAACGCCGTGGTCGCGGATGATGCGCAGGACCCAGGCGTAGATTTCCTTCTGGTGCTGTCGAAACAGCGCCTCAAAGGCTTCCAGGTCGCCCGCCGCGAACTGCTCCAGCAGTTCCATCTGCCGCTCTCTTTACCTACTTACTGGATTTTTGTGCCCCTGGTTACACTTATTTTTCAAAGTCCAATTCCTTCAATCCACGCGGTGAGCTTCAAGGTCGTGGCGGCGTGAAAGGGAAGTGCATGCAAAAGAAAAAGGCCCGAACGCTTCGAGCGTCCGGGCCTATTCTTTGCAGCTGAGCTGGGGTTAGTAGATGTCGTACTGCTCCCAATGGAGGGTGGCGTCGGACTGAATGATGATGTGCTTGTGCGAGTTCTGCTCCAGCTCGTCGATGAGCATGGACTCGCGTGTCTTCAGAGCTTTGGCAATCTCCGGGTGAACGCGGAGCGTGAGGTTCGGGCCTTCGTGGTCGGCCATGGCCATCTTGCGCGCTTCCGCCTGAATTTCGTAGCAAAGCGTGGGAATGGACTTGACCATGCCGGAGCCAGTGCAGTACGGGCAGGGCTGGCAGAGCACGCGCTCGAGCGCCTGCTTGGTGCGCTTACGCGTTATGCAGACGAGGCCGAATTCGTTGAACGAAAGCGCCTTGGAAGGAGCCTTGTCCTCTTCGAGAGCCTGTTGCAGCGCGGACAAAACTTTTTCGCGGTTGCGGCGTTCTTCCATGTCAATAAAATCCACGACGATGATGCCGCCGAGATCGCGCAAACGAATCTGCCGGACGATCTCCTTCACCGCCTCGAGGTTGGTTTTGACGATGGTGTCCTCGAGCCGCGTGGAGCCCTTGCCGACGAACTTGCCGGTGTTCACGTCGATGGCGACGAGCGCTTCGGTGTGGTTGATGACGATGTACCCGCCGGACTTCAGCCAGACTTTCGCGCGCAAGGCTTTGTCCAGCTCGTGCTGGATGCCGAACTCTTCGAAGATTGGCGTTTCCTTGGTGTAAAGCTTGACCTTGCTGACGAGCTTAGGCTGGAAGCGGCTCACGAATTCAACCACTTTGCCGTACTCCTCTTCGTTGTCGATCCAGATAGCGGTGAAATCGTCGCTGACGTAATCGCGAAGCATGCGCTCGACCAGATCGAGATCGCGATGGAGAAGCGCGGGCGCTTTGCGCTGCTCGCTGCGTTCCTTGATTTCGTTCCAAGTCTTACCGAGGAAGTCGATGTCGGTGCGAATTTCGTCGTCGGTGGCGCCGCCCGCGGCGGTGCGAACGATAAACCCGCCGGGATAGCTGTTGCCGGCCTCGCTGACCAGACGGCGAAGGCGCGAACGATTTTCCGCGGAGATGATTTTGCGCGAAACGCCGGTGTGATGAACCGTCGGCATGTAGACCAGAAAACGGCCTGGTAGCGCGACGTGACTGGTGATGCGCGCGCCTTTCTTGCCGAGAGGTTCTTTAGCGATCTGGATGACCACGTCCTGTCCGGCCTTCAGCATTTCGGAAATGAGCTGCGGACGGCGCGACGGGCCGGAATGGCCGCCCTGATAGCCGCGGTCATGTCTCGGGCCGCCGGGACGGCGTTCGAATCGCGGCCCGCCTGGGCGTCCACCACGACTGTCTGGTCGTCCTCCGCGGCTATCCGGGCGCCCGCCGCGGTTGTCGCGGCCACGATCCCGGCCACCGCTGCGGAACGGCCGCTGGAAGCGCGAGCGTGGGTTGCCGCCGATGCGCGCGGAGCTGCGCGGGAACTCTTCGCGTGGGGCGCTGGAACCACCGATGCGCGGAGCGCGGGTTTCACCTGGAAGAAGGATCACATCTTCTTCGACGACTGAAGCTCCCACGGCGGTCTCGCCCGAAGCGGCAGAAATCACTTCCTCTTCCACGTGCTCGGCTTCGAGGGGCTCAGTTTCTGCATGTTCCTCGGGTTGTTCGTGCTCGTGTTCTTGCTCGTGCCCGGTTTCGGTGTGTTCGTGTTCGCCAAGGTTGGCCGCATGGATGGCGCTGTCGTGCGCAAAGTCCGCTTCAGCTTCGGCGCGGTTAACGGCGCGCTGTTCTTCGACATCTTCCGTTTCTTCCGCAGAGAGTTCCGAGTCCTCCGGCGCGCGCATGGCTTCCGCCTCGCCCGTTTCTTCTTCGTTCTCTTCTTCTTCGAACTCGGCGCCGCCGACGACGGCATCCGCTTCCGCTTCTTCCTGGGTCTCTTCGTGTTTAGCCTCGACGAAGCCCGATGCCAGCGCGGCGACCTGATCTTCGTTCAATTCGACCTCGCTACGGGCAGACTCGGATTCGAGAACCGTGCTCTCGGCGTGGGAAGCTTCTTCCACCGGGGCTGCAGTCTCACCCGTGGCCGTTGCTTCGCCTTCCGCACCGCCATCGGCCAGCAGCCAGCGGGGAAGGCCGCCCGAGAATCGGCGGGGAATATTGGCGCCGCTTGGGGCGGCGGGGAGTGCTGCGGTGCCGGCTGCCCGCGGCGTAACTTCCTCCGCTTCAGGCTGCTGATCATGCGCTTCGTGCTCAACCATTGGCGCCGGCGCCGCTGCGGGCTTGCCGCGATATTTTGCGAGCGATTCCCCGGGAAGAACGATCGGCTCCTCGTTGGTGTCTATCGGAGCAGAGGGACCGGAGCTGCGCGGGGGGTCTTGACGCCGATTGTCGTACCCGCGTGGCTGGCCTCCGCGATTGTCGTAGCCGCGAGATTCACCACCCTGCGGCGACGCGTATTTCGAGGGCGGGAGATTGCGTCCGCCGCCGGGGCCGCTTTGCGGGCGTCCTCCGCGAGAGCGTCCTCCTCCCCCACGACGACCCCACCGGCCGCCGCGTCCGCGGTCGCCGCCGCGATCATTGCCGCGGCTATAGTTCTGGCCCGGGCGTTCGCTGCCGCCGCGGGAAGGATAGTTCTGTGTGGGATTGTAGTGCGGCGCAAAATTTTGCGGCGCGGAGGCGTTCGAATTGGGCTGGCGTTCCTCCGCGGCTTCTGGGTGCGCTTCGCCGTGCGCGGCAGGCGGTGCATCCTGGCGATGTTGTTCTACATGGTCGCCCTCGGCGGCGTGCGCTTCGTCATGCGAGCCATGGCCTTCATCCACGTGATGATCTTCCTCATCTGGGGACGGCTGCTGCAACGCCTCATCGTGCAGCCGCGTGGCGTGGGCCAGCGTCTCACCCGGCAGGACTTCCACCTGCGTACCGATCGCCGGCGGCAGCGCCGGGGCGGAGCTTTGCGGCTGCTCGTGCGGATGCACTGGGTCGTAGTCTTCGAGGTTTTCGAAGACGTCGCTAACGTACAGGAATGCATCGCCATCGAGACCAATGTCCACGAAAGCCGACTGCATGCCAGGAAGAACGCGGGTGACTTTTCCTTTGTAGATGCTGCCGACCAGCGCGAACTCTTTTTCGCGCTCGATGTAAATTTCGACTAGCTGGCCTTCTTCGAGAATCGCAACCCGCCGTTCGTGGGAGGCCGCGGAAATAACCAATTCTTTCGACATGAAAACTCCTTATGCGTGCCCCCGGCCTTGCCGGAGTTCACCGCAGGACGCATCGCCGCGAGCTTCTGCCCATCGGGGGTCCGAGAAATCGGCGCCGGCCCGGTTCGCACCGGGACACACGTCGGCCACACTGGTAGGGAAGTGGCTTGGCGTTCGAAGCCAGAGGCGATGGTCCCGGCCGTGCCGGACCCACCGGTTTGCAGCTGTTTCCTCAGTCTTTCGAGGCTGGTCCGTTCCCGGAAACGAGCCGGGCGAACGGCGGACGATGCTGTCCTCACTCTAGAAATCCTAACCAAATACTCAAACTAAATTCTCTTCCGGTGCGTTCCGCCGAAGCAGGAACGTCACGCGGCACTGGCGGTTCGTCAGTTGACGAAGCGGCGAAGCCGGACATTCATCACCAGGCCAATCGCCAGGAAAACAAACAACGTGGCGGAACCCCCGTAACTCATAAGAGGTAATGGGATGCCGGTAACCGGCATAGCGCCGATGACCATGGCCACGTTCACCAACACATGGAAACCCAGCGCCGCCGCCACGCCCATGACCAGAAACATTCCCGCGCGATCTTTCGCGCGTTGAGCATTCTGCACTAAGCGTAACAGAAGCGCCATATACAGTCCCAGGGCCAGAAGCACGCCCTTGAATCCCTGTTCTTCCGCCCACGCCGACATGATGAAATCCGAGTATCGGACGGGGATGTAGCCCAGTTGATTCTGACTGCCGTTGCCAAACCCTTTGCCCCAGAAGCCGCCGGAACCCACGGCGATTTTGGATTGCAGCAATTGATAGCCGGAGCCTTTGGCATCCTCTTCCGGATGCAGGAACGAAGTAATTCTGTCCCTCTGGTATGGCTTGAGGAGGTGCCGGCTGACGGGAGGATAAAAAACTGCTCCGACCAGCAAAACCCCAGCCAAAGAAAATACGGCCGCGTGCTGCCACTTCAAGCCCGCCAGGAATGCGCCCACGGCAAGCATGGGCATCAGTACAAGCGCGGTACCCAGATCGGGCTGCTTGAGTATCAATACCAGCGGAATACCGACCAAAATCCCTGCCTTGATCAAATCGCGCAGATCAAGTTCATCTGTACGCACTTCCGCGAAGAAGCGTGCCAGTACAATGATTATAATCAATTTCACCAATTCTGACACCTGAACAAGTTCACCCACCGCCGGGATGGAAATCCAGCGCTTGGCGCCGAAATGGGTGTGCCCCACGAGGAGAACCGCCACAAGAGAAGCAAGGCCGATGAGATAGAGAATAGGCGCCTGGTCGAGAATCAGGTGATAGTCCAGCCGCGAGAGTGCGAACATCAGGACAAAGCCGATTACCAGCCAGCGCACCTGCCTCATATGCATGCCCGCGAGCGAGCTACCCTTCGTGGCGGAATAGATTTCAAGCACGCCAAGCGCGCAAATCGTCGCGAGGATGGCCAGAAGCCACCAATCGTAATCGCGTGTTCCGGGTGCGTCTTTCATCGCAAATGAATTTTCTTGTCGTTCCCAAGCATTCCACGGTGGAACGCATTTTGAACGGGCAAGAGAAGCTTCTCCCTTTCAAACAAGAATTCTACTCTTGCTCTTCCTCACTCGACACCTGCGCGGAGCTAGCCTCCGGTTTCAGTGCTGCACGGGGAGCAATCGCGGCTACGGGAGCGGGGACCTTTTTTAGCGCATCGCTCTTGTTCTCCGTCGTGTACTGGCCCTGCGTCTTTTTGTTCTTCTTGTCGTAGTAAGCCTTGATCACATCCCGGACAACGGGTCCAGCTGCCTCACCGCCGTGTTTTCCACTTTCCTGCACCAAGACGGAGACAACAATTTCAGGATTGCGCCGCGGCGCGTAGCCCACAAACCACGCATTGTCTTCGAATTGTTTCTGTTTCCCCACACGATCCCGCGTGGCATAACCGATCACCTGGGCGGTTCCTGATTTTCCACTTACTTCAATGCCGGGCAGCCGAATGCTCCTGGCGGTGCCCCCCTCCTCATTCACAACGCCGTACATCGCGTCCGTTATTTTTTCCACGGTGGGTTCGGAAAGAGTGAACCGTTCTTCGCCCACGTTCGGGGCGTCCTTCAGCAAGTGCGGCTGCTTAAAGACGCCGCCCATGGCGATGCCGCCGATCATCCGGGCCAGTTGGAGAGGCGTCGTGGTGACGGCGCCCTGACCGGTGGACACGGAAATGGTCTCGCCGGCATACCACTTGCGATGAAACACCCGCTCGACCCATTCGGCCGAAGGCATCAGCCCTTGTTCTTCCGAAGGGAGATCGATTCCGGTCTTATGTCCGATGCCCAGTTTGCTGCCGTAATAAGAAAGGCGGTCGATGCCCAAACGCATCCCAACGTTATAGAAAAAAATGTCGCAGGACTCGAGAATGGCTTTGTGCAGGCCCACGACGCCGTGGGAACTCTTTCCGTAAACCCAGCACTTGAATTGCCGTCCATAAAATGTCGCATAGCCCGGGCAAAACGTCGTGAAACTTTCCGGCGGGACTTTGTCTTCCAGCATGGCCGTGGCGGTCACGATCTTGAATACGGATCCGGGAGCTAGCTGCGCCTGTATCGCGCGGTTCAGCATTGGCTTTTGCCGGTCTTCGTTGAGATTTTTCCATTCCTCCGCGGAGATGCGCACGGCGAAGTCGTTCGGGTCCATGGAGGGATGGCTGGCCATCGCCAGGACTTCACCGGTGCGCGGGTCCAATGCAACAACTGCACCCGGGCGCGGCCCTAAAGATTGTTCCGCCATCTGTTGCAGGTCGTAGTCGATGGTCAGCTGAATCTGCTTGCCAGGAACGGATTCCTGGGTGGGCAGGGGCCCAACTTCCTTTCCGATGCTGTTGACGATGACCCGACGCTTGCCGTCGGTGCCCATCAGAATGTCGTTGTATTGCCGTTCGAGGCCAAACTTCCCGGCAAAGTCGCCCATGCGCAGCTTGCCGTTGCTCGCTTCGATCTGCTGTTCGCTGACCTCGCCTACGTACCCGACGGCGTGCGCCAGAAAGCCGTTCGGGAGGTAGCGGCGCCGCGAAACGGAGATCATCTCAAGCACCGGGATATCCGAATGGTGAGATTCGATGAAGGCAATGTCCGCAACCGAAGCCTCTGGCTTGATGATAATTGGCTGGAATTTCGGGAGGCTTTTCGTGTTGGTGAGCTGTTCTCTCAGGTCCTCAATCGAAATGCTGAGACCCTCGGCAATCCCGGGGAGATATTTTTCGACCAGGACCGGATTTTCGCGCAATAACAGGATGCTGAAGGCCGGACGGTTATCCACCAACACGCGCCCGTCGCGGTCCAGCATGCGTCCGCGCGGCGCAATCACCGGAATTTCGCGAACGCGATTGCGCTCGGCCATCGACGTGTATTTGTCTGCATCAATGACTTGCAGCTTCCAGAAGCCGAGCAGCAAGACGCCGATCATCCCCACGATGATGTAGGAGGCCACGGCCAGCCGCCCTTGCGGCAATCGATTGTCGTTGCGAAACCAGTACGACACAAAAACCCCGCGCGCGAGTACTTGAAATCTCAGGGCGTCTAGCCCGCTCCGGTCCGGCCCAACGAAACTACCGGACTAAACTCGCGTCACAAAAAATTCTACAGCGTGGGTTTTAAGTGGACCCCGAACTCCTCGGCGTCGCGCTCAAAATGTCCGTCGAAAATTTCCTCGAACTGGGTGCGAAAAAATCTTCCGGAGCTCCCAAATATCACCGGACTAGGCTGCGTGAAGCAGCAAAAGTCCTTTTAAACGTAACACTTGCATTCCGACGCCGCAAGCCGTCCGGAGGGACAGGTTCCAGGCCTGCATTGCTTTTCTGCGAATTGGGACGCCGTGCTGGTTGCCGGGCTGCGACTATCAAGCTATCGTAGGCAGTTCACTTATGATCCCGGAATCAAACAAGGAGAAACCCCTCCGCCTGGCGCTCATCGGCATGTCCGGAGCCGGGAAGACATTCTGGACAAAGAGGTTAGCCGAAAGCGGCGTTCCGGCAATTTCCTGCGATGACCGCATCGAGCAGAAGCTCGCAGCCCACCTCGCCGCCGGTGGGTACGCCGGAATCAACGGCGTGGCCGCGTGGATGGGCTGGCCGGACAGCCTCACCTATGGGCAACGCGAATCCGACTACTTGACGGAGGAAATTCACACGCTCGACGAAGTCTTGACGGAGCTTGAGAAGCACCGTGAAAAATCCTTAGTGCTCGATACCACCGGGAGCCTCATCTACATTGGGAACAATTTGCTGATGCGCTTGCGGCGACAAATGACCATCGTGTATCTCGCGGCCTCGGCACAAGAGCAGCAGCTCTTGATCGAAAGATATTTGAACAATCCAAAGCCGGTATTGTGGCGCGGCGCGTTTCAACCGCGGCCCGGGGAATCACCGCGGGAAACCGTCGCGCGCTGCTATCCGGCGCTGATCGCCGCGCGGCGCCAGAGCTACGAAGCTCTGGCGCATTGCATCTTGCAAGTGGCGGTGCTGCGCGATGGTTCCCTGGATGCCGCCGAGTTTCTGAAAATGATTCAAAGCCAGATCGAAGGCACGCGATGAGCGTGAACCCTTGAGATACCGCAGCACCTCTCGAGAGGCCCCGCTCACGTCCTTGCGCGGGGCCGTGCTGCGGGGACTCGCCCCGGACGGCGGGCTGTACATGCCGGTGGAAATTGCGCGTCATTCACCGGAGGAACTGGAAGAATTCCGCCGCCTGCCATTTACGGAAGTTTGCTTTCGAGTAGCAAAACCCTTCGCCACACCGGATGTTCCGGAAGAAGTGCTCTGGCAAATTGTCAGCGAGGCAATCAATTTTCCCGTGAACCTGGTGTCACTCTCCCCGGGACTCCACGTCCTGGAGCTGTTTCATGGGCCGACACTGGCTTTCAAGGATTTTGGTGCGCGCTTCATGGCGCGCTTGATGGGTTATTTCGTGCGCGGCGAGACGCGGCCGCTTACCGTCCTGGTGGCAACTTCCGGGGACACCGGCAGTGCTGTAGCGCACGGTTTCTTGGGTGTGTCCGGAATTCGTGTCGTGATTCTCTATCCTTCGAAGCGCATCAGCGAAGCCCAGGAAAAACAATTCACGACGCTCGGCGAAAACATCACCGCGCTTGAAGTGGCCGGGACGTTCGACGATTGCCAACGCCTCGTGAAGCAAGCCTTCTCCGACGTTGAGCTCAACAAGCGCGCGTTCTTGACCTCGGCGAACTCCATCAATATCGGCCGGCTCCTGCCGCAAATGTTCTATCACGTCACCGCGTACCGCCAGTTGCCGGTGGCGTCCGTGCCGTTGATCGTCTCCGTGCCCAGCGGAAACTTCGGCAATCTGACGGCGGGAATTTTTGCCAAGCGCATCGGCTTGCCGGTGGCGAAGTTTGTTGCCTCCACCAACGCCAACGATGTTGTCCCGGAGTATTTGCGCAGCGGTGAATTTCATCCGCGGGCCGCAACCCCGACCTATTCGAACGCCATGGACGTGGGAAATCCCAATAATTTTCCGCGGCTCCTCGACCTCTGCCGCAACCGCCTCGAATACGTCCAAAAGGAAATCTGGGGCCACTGCGCAACCGACGAAGAGACTTTGCGGGAGATGAAGGCAATTCACGATCGTTTCGGCTACATAGCCGATCCGCACACGGCCGTCGGGATTTTAGGTTGGGAAGCCTACAAGCTCGAACACCCAGAGCCTGCCCAAGGATTGGTGCTGGCCACAGCACACCCCGCGAAATTTGCCGATGTCGTCATGAAAGCTATCGGCATCGCACCGCCGCTCCCCGACCGTCTCGCCGCCTACCTCAAGCGCGACAAACTATCCTTGCCGATGTCCAGCATCTACGACGATTTCAAGCAATTCCTGATTGCGCACTAGCGCTTGCGCAGCCGGTCCAGAAGCAGAAAGAGGAACACCGCCACCAGCGCATTGACGAGGGCCGCGATGAAGAGGCGCATGTTGAACCACGTCTCGGGCTGCGCCAGAAGAATCCGCCGCGTGAGGGCTATCAATCCCTGGTGAGCCACGAAGAAAATCGTCGTCAGCGCGAAGCGCGCCGCCGGATGCTCGGTATCCAGCCGTGCTCCGATTGATGACGCGAGGTATCCGATGATGGTTTTCGCGATGCCATACAGTCCGAGCGGCACGGTCGGCCCGCTCAAACTGTCCTGTGCAAGGCCAATCGCCATTCCCAGCAGAAGTCCCGTCGAAGGATTGCGCCGGCTCAATCCAAAATAAATCGTGACGAGCAGCGGAAGATCGAGTATCTCCGCCTTCGGCACATACAGCGGCAAGAACGCCTGCAAAAACAGCACGAGGAGCAGGCTGCCGAGAATGGCGCCCGTCCGGAACTTGTGCACCTCGATGTGCAACTCGCTGCCGCGGAGATCGTAGCTATCGTTCATCGCCTTGTCGCCGGGGGCTTTTCAGCCGCGCTTGCGGGGGCAACCAGTTGGGGTTGGCTCGCTGGTTCTGAATCCTGTTTGAATTCGAGCGGATGTAGCGTCAGCAGCACGATGACCTCTTCCAAGCGCTCCAGATTCGCAGCGGGCCGCACGCGAATCTGTTTGAACGGATTGCCCGGCTTGATTTGCACAATCGTGCCGACGGGAAGATCGCGGGGAAAGATGCGGTCCATCCCGCTGGTAACCACGCGCTCGCCGTCATTCACGTTGTCGTCATTCGGAACATATTTCATGACCAGCAGCGGCTCGCCCGTGCCGCCTACTGGGTGCTGAGCGCGGGAATCCGCGAGCAACGCTCCAACGCCGCTGTCCTTATCCGTCAGAAGCAGAACTTGCGCCGAATTCGCATACGATTCGATGACTTTTCCTACCACGCCATCCGGCGTGATGACTCCCATGTTCTTCTTGATGCCGTCCCGCTGGCCGCGATCGATATCAATGGTCACGCTGGCCGTGCCCGGACTGGCGCCAATCACGCGTGCACCCACCATCGGGACTTCCATGTGCAACTTTCTGAAGTTAAGAAGCCCCGCAAGGCGGTCGGCTTCGGCGGCTTTGCTTTGTAGTTGCGTAATCTGCAGCTTCAGCGAGTCGTTTTCACGGCGAAGCTGCTCGTTGTCCCGCGAAGTATTTTGCAACGCAAAATAGCGGCTCCAGATCCCGCGAATGCTTCCCACGCCTTGCGTGCCCGCGCGTTGAAAAGGAGAGATAGCGCCGACCGTCCAGACGCGAATCAATCGTCCCTGTGAATCGCGCTTGATCTGTACGGCCAGCAAAACCACCTGCAGCAGGATGACTCCCGCGAGCAGCACCAGCGATTTGTGTCGAGAGGGAATGGCAACCATTGGCTTTGGTGGCACGGGCTTCAGCCGGTGCTCTCTTTCTTCAATCAGCGAAGACTTGCAAAAAGCCGCCGCCGCTCTTAGTCAATGCAAACCTGCCGCAGCAAATTGAAGTCGCTCAGCATTTTCCCCGTGCCCAGCACCACCGACGCCAGTGGATCGTCGGCGATTGAAACGGGCAAACCGGTCTCCTCGCGAATCCGCTTGTCCAGATTTTTCAAGAGTGCGCCGCCGCCGGTCAGCACGATGCCGCGGTCGCTGATGTCCGCGGAAAGTTCCGGAGGCGTGCGCTCCAGCGCCACGCGCACCGCGTTCAAAATTGTCGCCACGCATTCGCTCAGGGCTTCGCGGATTTCGCTGTCATCGATGGTCACCGTGCGTGGCACGCCTTCGATCAGGTTCCGCCCCTTCACTTCCATCGTCAGCGGCTTTTCCAACGGATACGCGGAGCCAATCTCCATCTTGATCTGTTCCGCCGTGCGTTCGCCGACCAGCAGGTTGTATTTGCGCTTCAGGTATTGCATCACCGCTTCGTCCATTTCGTTGCCGGCCACGCGCACGGAACGCGAATACACGATGCCGCTCATGGAAATGACTGCAATATCCGTCGTGCCGCCGCCAATGTCCACCACCATGTTCCCGGACGGTTCTTCAATCGGCAGCCCCGCGCCGATGGCCGCGGCCATGGCCTGCTCGACGAGGAAGACCTCGCTGGCTCGCGCGCGGTACGCAGAGTCCTGCACAGCGCGCTTTTCCACCGGCGTGATTTCGCTTGGTACCCCAATCACAATCCGCGGATGCACCAGCACGCGCCGGTTGTGCGCCTTCTGAATGAAATACGTCAGCATTTTTTCCGTAACTTTGAAATCCGCAATCACGCCGTCTTTCATCGGCTTGATGGCTACCACATTGCCAGGTGTGCGCCCCAGCATCTCTTTGGCTTCGCGCCCCACGGCTACGACTTCTCCGGTGGATTTGTTGATGGCCACGATCGAAGGCTCATTCACGACAATCCCTTTGCCGTGCGCGAACACCAGCGTGTTTGCCGTGCCCAGATCGATCGCCAGGTCGGAAGAAAACAAACTGAACACCGACCTCATGTTGTAACCGTTCTTGTTCATCCCCACATCCCCCTGCGGAGAAGCTCGCTCCGCTGCCCAGCCGGCAATAGCGCTGACCTTGGTTCGGCCAGCCCAAAGAACTATTGTCTCCGGACACTACGGCAAGTGCAAAGGCGCTAGCGTCTTTCCTCGGAAATCTTACTTCGGAACCACGATGGACACCTGCTTCATCGCCGTTCCACCCCGGCGATTCGAGCCGATGATCGAAATCGTGTGCTGGCCCGGCTCCAGCTGCTGCGTGAAATGCCGGAACGTTCCGTCCGCTGAAATATTCGGCACCGACTGGCCGTTCACGATCAGAGCAGCTCCGGGTTCCGTCCTGCCCACGATCTCCGCCACGTGCCCGTGCAACTGGGTGCCGTCAATTTCCAGGACCATCGCTTGCGCCTTGCCCTGCGCAACCAGCGTAAATTTGAAGATCTCGCTGACGTCGCTGTTTTGTTTTTTCCCGTCCGTCGCAATGACATTCCAGAAGTATTCTCCCGAATCAAGTCCGCTGATGTCCGCCGATGTTCCGCTTACTTTGGCTTCCTTCACCGTTTTCGTGAACATTGCCGTCGCGCTCACCCGCAGCGTGTAAGACACTGCGTTTGGCACTGCCTTCCATTCGAAATGCACCGGGAAAAGTTTCGGGCTCTCTGCAACAATCGGCGCCAGGTTCAGCGGCTCCACAAGATCGGGAGGCGCAAGCACGATTGATTTTTGAATCGCGCCGCCACTGGGAATGGTAAGTTTTTCGAACGGCGCCAGATCGATCTTCTCCTGGCCGCGCTGCACTTGCGCACTGCCGCTGGATACCAAGATCTCGCTTTCCCGCTTCTCGGGATCCGATTTTACAGCCGCGCGACTGTTGGAGTGCAGTTGTGCATTGACGTCCTCGGTGCTGACCCCGGCCCTCGAATCCGGGGAGCTCCAGTTCGGCGTCCTTAAATCGACTTGGCCGTGGTTGATGCTCACTGCCACGCTGGTCGGTTTGTTGCTTTCCGTATTGTTTTCTTCGACGGTGACGAGCGTATCAGGCTTCACCGTGTAAATCGTGCCGTCAGCAAACGTAATGCGTGCGTTAGCGTCGGGTCCCGTTTGTACGAGATCGCCTTTATCAAGCACGGTGCGGAAATCCGCCTCCACCCATCGCACTGAGTTCACTTTTTTCACCTGGACTTTGCCGTCCAGGTTGACGAACTTGGCGTGTTTCTGATCGTCGCTCAGCGTTCCCTTGTCCGGGCCGCTCACTTGATCATTGATCTTCTTGAGTACCGTCGCATACAAGTCGGGTTTCGCTAGGTACACACCCGTGCCGATGACCGCCGCGGCTAGCAGAAGGTAGCCGATCACCGTCTTGTATGTGACTGCCCTCCAGTACAATTCGACGTGCGGCGTCTTCTGGTGGGCCGGTGCCTGTTTCGGGTCCATGGGTGCTTGTGTTTTCACGGGCGATTGCGCTCTGAATTCTCCAATTTTTCAATCTAACACACCGGTTTGTCCGTGCCCATTTTGCGCGGCCGTCCGTAGTCAAACAGCAAATAGCGGATGAACACTGCTCCGAACTGTACCTTTGGCCAGTCCGGGAATCACTAAAGGCAGGAGTCGGCTTGTTGCACGCGCGGCCGGCGGATTTCGCATTCCGGCGAGAGATGGCGTCCGGCTTCTAGCTCGAGAGTTCCGGCGATTCTATTTGAGGCGCGTGACCGTATCTCCTATAATACAAAGTTTGTCCACAGACTCGGGAGACGCATCGGATGGCTGGCGCAACTGACAATAGGAAAATGGGGTCCCGGATTCTCCTCGGAGCGGTCGTTCTGCTCCTCGGCGGCAGCATGCTCTTGTATCTCGTTCCGACGACCCCCGGAACCGGCGAGGTCTCTACCGATGCGGTCGCCAAAATTGGCGATCAATCGGTCAGCCTCCAGGAGGTGCGCCAGAAAGTCAGTGAACTCGAGCAGCAACGCCAGATTCCCAAGTTCTTTGAATCGCGCCTGGCTCTGGAAATCTTGCAGACGCTCGTCTTTCAAAAAGAGATCGAGTACGAAGCCAAGCGCCTCGGAATTACCGTTTCTGACCAGGAGCGCGCCGACCGCATCCGCCAGTTCTTGCCTACGGCCTTCAATGGCGGCACCTTTGTTGGCATGGACCGCTATGCCGCGGAAGTCCAGGCGCGGTTCCAATTGCCCGTCGCGGAGTTCGAAGAGTTAATCCGCCAGGGATTGCTCGAAGAGAAATTCCGCAAGCTCGTCACTGACGGCATCAGCGTCGGCCCCGCCGAGCTGCAGGATGAGTTTCGCAACAAGAATGAAAAGGTGAAGCTGGACTACGCGCTCATCAAGCCCGAGGAACTGGAAGCCAAAATCACGCCGGACGAAGCCGAGATCAAAGCCTCCTTCGAGAAGAACAAATCGAAATATCAGGTGCCGGAAAAGCGCGTAGTGCGTTACGCCCTGGTGGATGTGAATCAAATCCGGCAAAATCTCCAGATTTCAGACGATCAGCTCAAAGTCCAATATCAGCAGAGCATTCAACAGTACCAGGTCCCAAACCGTGTACACGCCCAGCACATTTTGCTCATGACCGTTGGAAAGACCGACGCGGAAGTCGAGGAAATCAGGAAAAAAGCGGGAGACATCCTCAATCAGTTGAAGAAGGGCGCAAAGTTTGAGGACCTCGCAAAGAAGTATTCCGAAGATCCGGGAACGAAAGACAAGGGTGGCGACCTCAGCTGGCTCGTTCAAGGACAAACGGTTCCGGAGTTCGAAAAGGTGGCGTTCAGCCTGCAAAAAGGTCAGACTTCGGATTTGGTGAAAACTCAGTATGGCTTCCACATCATCAGGGTGTTGGACAAGGAGACAGCCCATACCAAGCCGTTCGAAGAGGTGCAGGATTCGCTGCGCGCCCCTCTCTTGTTGTCGCAAGCGGACAAACAGGCAAGTGATATCGCGGATCGAATGTCCGCCGCTATCCGCAAATCCAACAAGACCTCTCTCGACGATCTCGCCAATCAGTACAAACTCATCTTCGGCGAGACGCGGGCCGTCGGCGCCACGGACCCCTTGCTCGAGCTTGGCAATTCCACCGATGTGAAGGACGCCATCTTCCGCCTGCGCGCGGGGGAGCTGAGTCTCCCCATTCGAACGGACCGCGGTTACGTCGTTCTTTCCCTGAAAACCGTTCTGCCGGCGCACCAGGCCACTCTCGAGGAAGTCCGCGACAAAATCATCACCGAACTGAAACGCGAAAAAGCAGCCGCGCTCGCCCGCAACAAGGCCGAAGAACTTGCTAAACGCGCCAAGGCCGGTGAGAAATTTGACGCGGCAGCCAAAGCTCTCGGACTCGAGCCCAAGACCAGCGATCTGCTGGCTCGCGATGGTTCCATTCCGGGTGCTGCCAGCGGCAAACAGCTTAGCCCTGCTTTCAATCTGAACCCCGGTGGCGTGAGTGTTCCCCTTAGCCTTGGCCAGAACTGGCTGGTTTACCGGGTGGCCGAGAAACAGGAGCCCAACCCCGCGGATTTCGAGAAGCAGAAGCGAGAATTGACAGAGAGCGTGCTGCAATCGAAGCGAGAATTGGCTTTCCAAGCTTTTCGAACGACTCTAGAAGACCGGCTGAAGAAGGAAGGGAAGCTGAAGCTGATGCCGGAAAAACTCAAGGGCTTCGGTACTTCTAGCTAATCTAAATTACACAAAGTAAAAGCTTTATTTGATTGGGGAGGCCCTCTTGTCTTTCCGCGTGCACCCCGCTACCCTATAGGTGTTCCCAATGGACAGGATTTAGACCCCAGGAGACGGCCGTGGGGCGACGTTGGGCTCAGGAACTCCGGCCCCAATTCGAAAGCGCTAGCGGCCAGGGAAACCAGCCTCAGGACTCTCGAGATCGGTGAGACACACATGGCTACGCGTACTTCCTCCATTCGAAACGACTACCGCTGCAGCATCGAGCTCAACCAGGCCGGCAAGTATTGTGTTCGCGTTCAGGTTCACTACCCCCGCCACGCGTGGAAGCTCAGCGTTTTTTTTCTCGCCGCGTCCTTTGACCGGGCCATGAAGAAGCTCGAGGAGGGCCTGGATTTCCTGCAGCGCCAGGAAGAGAAGCTGTGGTTTTGGGGTGTAGACCGCGCCGAAGACATGGGCTTTTCGGCTGAGTTTCTCAAGGAAGCGGGATTGAAGCTCGACCGCCGCGCTGAATTTCCAAGAAAATCCACGAGCGTCTCTCTGGCTCCGGAGCGTCAGGTCCCGGCCTTTGTCCTGGGGCCGATGCGCCGGGGCCTCGCCGAATCCGTCGAAGTAGCTCGCGGCGTAGCTGCCGGCGATTGATCCTCATTATTCGGTGAGAACTCCTACGCCTGCCGGTTTGGCCAAACTGCCTGCTTCTTTTCCTCCTTGACTTGTTTTCCAACCTTAGAGGATGATGCGCCTATTCTAGCGAGGAAGCCCCGCGACGCTCGTGAGAGCCACCTGCCTCTCGCCCAACCACGCGTAATACGAGTGTGTCCGGCAGGATGGATCATACGCCGCGGGCGGAGGGACAATTCAAAAATGAAAAGCATGAAGAGTGTGTATTTCGCCCTGTTCGTGGCCCTGCTCCTGGTTTCCGGAGGCCCCACGCTCAGCGCGCAGGCCTCGCAGCAATCCGGCGATCAGAGCCAGACCGATTCCACCAAGAAGCAGACCAAGAAAAAGAAGAAGGCCAGCACCGCCTCCGCGGACGCTTCGTCTTCTCAAGCATCTACTGACACAGGCACGGCGTCTTCGAAAAAGAAAAGCGCGACCAAGAAATCCACGGCCGCCGACGAGAAGGCGACAGCCGACAGTTCGACTTCGTCCGCACCCAAGAAGAGTCGCTCGAAGAAGTCTGCTTCCGCCGACAAAAGCGACGCGGCAAATTCTTCCACTTCCGCGTCATCCTCTGAAACAGCTAAGCCCAAGAGGAAATCGAAAAAGACCGCGGCAGCAGATAATTCTACAGCCAGCACTGCCGTATCCGCAGAGAGTAGCGCTGCGGCTCCAAAGAAGAGCAGTTCGAAGAAATCCGCTTCCGCCGAGTCTGCCTCCACGGCTGCGGCTAACCCTGTCGCAACCCCGGCGGCTTCCACCGCTCCCGTAAGCAAACCCGCACCTGCGGCAACTCCTGCTTCAGGTGGCAGCACTGCCGCAAATGCACACACACCCGCTTCGAAACCGGCCGCCCGTACGCAAGCTCCTCCAGCCAACAGCACGGGAATGGTTTGGGTGAATACGGACTCCGGCATTTACCACAAGCCCGGAACCCGTTGGTACGGCAAAACCAAGCAGGGGAAGTATATGACCGAAGCAGACGCGCAGAAGGCCGGTTATCGGGCAGCCGAAAAAGAATAGGGCAAAGATTCAGAACAAAAATCAAAAGGAGAAAAGAATATGAAGAAGCAAATGTCCCATTGGTTGCTCGCGGTCTTCGTATTGGTTTTCGGCTCTTCTGTTTCCGTTTCTCAGGCGCAGACCAAGACTGCGGCTCCGGCAAAAACTGAAACGAAAGCGGCGGTTCCCACTGGTGAGCTGGTCGATTTGAATTCCGCGACGCTCGATCAGTTGAAGGCGCTGCCCGGAATTGGTGATGCGTACGCGCAGAAAATCATCGATGGGCGCCCGTACCATGCAAAGACTGATCTGACGCGCAAGAAAATCATTCCTGCGGCTACCTACAAGAAAATATCCGCTCTCGTGATTGCGAAGCAGTCCGGAGCAGCCGCGACAACCCCGAAGAAAGCGGCACCAAAGAAAAAATCCATGTAGTCGATACTTGCGGAGCGGCCTTGCCGCCCGCCGCGAATTCTTCGCGCAAGGAGAACCCATGGGACTATTCGATGAAGTCTTAGCGATGACCGGGCTCGGCGGTTCCGCACAAGCGCAGCAACATAGCAGTGCGATGTCCGCAATCATGGAGTACATCAACAGTCCGCAAGTCGGCGGCATTTCCGGACTCCAGCAGATGTTTCAACAAAAAGGCCTGGGTGGCGTGATCAGCTCGTGGATCGGGACTGGGCAAAACTTGCCAGTCTCCCCGGACCAATTGCAGAACGTGCTGCACAGCGGCGCGCTCGAGCAAGTGGCAGCAAAAGCCGGGATCGATCCCAGCCAGCTCACGTCGATGATGTCCACGCTCTTGCCGAACGTAGTCGACAAGCTGACCCCGAACGGCCAGGTGCCGGATTCCGGCGTCTTGGCGCAAATGATGAAGGGGTTGACGGCAGGCCAGTCCCAGTAAGTTTTGAACCAGAAATTCAACGCACCTAGCTGCTTTGCGGCTGGCGGGTGTTTTTCTTGGATCCTAAGTTTCACGCAGGATCACTTCGCCGTGGCCGGCGATTCGTTTCATCCTCTTCAGTACAAAACCGTCTTCAGGCCCGCCAAGCCCCGGACACTCCACTACCCGGCCGATTTGCGCCGGAAAACAGGCGGCACAAATTCCAGTGCCGTGGCTTCGCTTGCCGCAATCTGGATTTGAAAGGCCATGACTTCCGGAGCTATCGGACTCTGATATTCGGTCAGGCTCTCCGCCAGAACATCCTCCAGCGTCGCGGTGCCCGTTCGTACCTGGCGATAGATCTTGACAGCGAATGCTTCGGCAGCGCCGGGAGTCAGAAGCGGCGGGATGCGCGATTCCAGGGAACCGAAGGCCGTTTCCGGGATCGCCAGGCCCCGCTTCCCGCAGAGCATGCGGATCAGATCGAATCCTTCCCGCGGCGTGGTCGTCGGGAATAGCGGAATCTTGACGTCCACGCGCCCGGGGCGCTTTAAGTCCACCTCGATCAGATCCGGGCGGCTTGAGGCCAGCACCCAAATCACTCGCCCGCGATTCGTACTGCTTCCCATCTCTTCCGCGAGCATGGAGTAGATTCGCCCTCCAACGCCCGAGTCGCCGCTTGCGGAATCGCGCCGTCCCAGAGCCTGATCCGCTTCGTCAATAAAAACATAGCACCGGCCGAGAGCGTGGATGAGGCGGAAGATTTTCTCGAGATTTCCTTCGCTGCTCCCCACCCACTTGTCCCGGAAATTTTTCATCTTCACGATGGGGACGCAGGCCTCACCGGCCAGGCACTCAACCAGGTAAGTCTTGCCGGTTCCGACCGGGCCGCAGAGCAGATAACCCTTGGGCAACGCTCCTGTGTCGTTCCGTTTCCAGAGCTCGATATCCTGCCGCAGCCAGACCTTGATTTTGTCGAGTCCGCAAATATCGTTCAACGTCCTAGGGGTTTCAATGAACTCGATCAAGCCGCTGGTGTCTCTCTCCACCAATTCTTTCTTGAGCTTCGCCAGATCCTCAGAGGCGAGCTTCTCGTTGCGATGTTCCTTCTGCTTGACCACGCTTTCCAGCGCACCGAGCGTCGCACCGGCCAGCTGTTCCGCCACCGAGGAAGGGTCCGCCGCCAGATCACCCAGAGCCATCGGATACGAAGGTGCCATCACCCGGAATCCGTCCAGAAGCTCACCGGAACTGGGAAGATCGATCTTGATCTGGGCGACGCGCGGGTTATTAACAATCAGCGGATGCAGATCGTTCAAGTTTTCCATGAGCAGAAACGTCGCCAGCGCGTGACCTGAAAGCAGACTTTCATTGGACCAATCGCGGATGAGGGAGGCAAGCGCATTGAGGTCGTAATCCAAGCCCCCCTGCAAAGCGGGCACGAGAAGATCGGCATTCTTGATGATGCACCCCACTTGCACCGCAGACTGATTGAGGCGCGTCAAGTTGGCGCAGTAGCGAAAATAGCGCGTGAGCGTCTCGACTGCAGCACGAGGCGCCTTCCAGTCTTTTTGGCTCTCTTGAAAATGCGGCCATTTCGAGAATAGTTCGGCACCCTTTTCCACGCGGATGCCGTTGCCCAGGTCATAGCTGAGGACCACATCGAATCGCGAAAGCAAAACGCCGAGCAGAAAATCCGGCAAGGCGCCTAAATGCGCGGCCGGCGGGCCCGGGAGCACCATACGGTCGCTGATGTTTCCGTAGATTACGAATTGACTTGCGGCGTTGCTCTCGTAGAACTCCGCGAGTGTGCGCGCCCAGGCGGGAAGGGCCGGGGAAGACGTCTGCGGCGAATTCATCAGGAGCGCTCCGGGACCGCACTCTTTGTTACCGTGCGCGGCTTGCCATAGTCCCGGTCGAGGTCGGCCACCGTGGACTCTGCATCACCGAACATTCCGCCGCTGACGAGATCGCTGGCGAGCTCGATATCCGTGGAGATGGTCTGCGGCTTTCCTTGCATGGCGGCATTGTCGAGAATGAGATCGACCTGCGATTCCACGCGCGTAAGATCGCTCTCGACCTCCTCGAGTGATTGCTCGCGGCGCTCGATGTTTGCATGGCGCCTCTTCAGAATTTCCAGGGTTGCGGCTTTGGACTGGCGAAGAGCTGACGTTTCCTGGCCATCCTGAAGCTCTCGTTGCAAAGATGCGATCTTTTTCTCGAGGCTTTCGGGCGTGTCATCGGTGCCCGCGGTCAGCAGGTGGTAACGCCCGATGAGCAGCTTGAGATAAACCCACTTGAGATTTTCGAGGGCATCACGGTTGGTATCGATCAGGAATTCTTCGGCTTGTGCGTTGCGGTAGACTTCGATGACTTTGCCGCACTTGCGGTCAAGGTCCACAAGGCGTTTTTTGTAGTCCGCGGGAAGGAGCTGCACAAGAGAGGTCCGTTTTGCTTGGGAATCGCCGTCGGAGAGTTGCCGTTCTTCGGCATCCACAACATTCTGAAAGCGCTTGTTGAAGGCGAGAGTGGGAACGATCATGGCCTCGGCTGCGAGGCCCAGGAACCAAAAACCGGGATGGCCAAAGCCGAGAATGAGAAAGCCCGCCGCGGCCAGCGCATTGACCGGCACGCGCCCCAGTGCCGGCACTTGAACGCCCACAAGAAAAGCCGCCTTTAAGTAGCGCCACACGATGGATGTATTCTACAGTAGCGTCAGTTTTTTTCCTTCTGAGGCCCCATGGTTTTTACTGGGCCCTCGGCGGCTGGCGTCGCCTCGCTTGGAGTCGAGGGGTCCAGCGCGATCCCTTCCTTCGCGGCAAAATCGGCCAGTGCCTGGTCGGCTAGTGCGTTCTGCTCCGCTTCTTTCAATTGCACGCCGGACATATCCAGGGAATCGCGTGCCACACGCGCGCGGCCGGCGGCTTTTGTACGCTCTTCTTCCACCATGGTTTGCAGCCGGTCCAGCGTGTCGCCGGACCCTCCGATCGCGCCGATCATCCCGGAAGCCATCTCGGTCAGCTCGGCCATCGCGCGCTTCATCTTCAGGTCGCTGATGCTGGACCGGAGCGATTCGATCTTGGCGCGGGCGCTGCTCACCGCCACGTCGCGCGCTTTCAGCAAATCCTTGTAGGTGGTCTCTGCCTGTTCGAGCTGCTTCCTGTTCTCTTCCAGCTCGCGGGAAACCGTCTGAAGCCGCAACGCGTACTGGCCGGCCGCATTGCGATTGCCGGCGCGCAAATTCGCGGATGTCTTGGCGCGCAGATCGCGCTCTTCAGTTTCGAGCTTCTTGACCTGGCTCATCAGCCTTTCGCACAACCCTGCGTGGGAAGCCAGCCCCTGGTTGTACTGCGAAATCTGTTTGCGCAGGTTCTCGGTCTCCACCTCGAGCAGCGCCTCGGGATTCTGTTTCTCAAGACCGGAGATGAAGAGTGCGAAGAATCCCCGGATCAGATTTGCCAGTCGTTCAAACATGCCGTGATTCTCCTTTGTGCCGTACCGGACTCCAGCGTGCCGCCGGAGTGCGCACCGGCCTATCGATTTGCCTGGCTGCGCTGCCAGCTCTGCAAGAGATTATTCACGACTTCGGCGCGCGGCGGTTCGCATATTTTTCCCAAATCCACCCTCACGCCGTAGTCCGCATACTTCACGAACGGGCTGTCCGGAAACTTTATCGGCACGCTCGCATTCGCCGGACGAAACCCATGGACCAGAGACTCTCTTTGGATCGGTTCGCTCAGCAAAAATGTCAGAAACGTCTCCGCCGCCTTCCGCTGGGGTTTGGAGCTCCAGCTCGCATCGATGATGTAGTAGGGATTTTCGTTCCACGCGTTGTATTCGGGATAGACCACGCGCAACTGTCCCCAGCGTCCCTCGGCATTCTTGAGGTAATCGATCGCCACGTTTTCGTAAACGAACAATCCGTCGTATGACGAAGGGCCCTTCAGCACCATTTCGCGCATCATGTTGCCCGTGCTGTTGGAAAGACCGCTGACTCCGCGCTCAAAGCTTTGCAGCCAGTTCTGGAAACCAACGTCGACGACGTCTTTCAGTTCGAGGCCTTTGGTTTTTTTCTGATACGAGTACGCTGTGAGTACGATGGTCATCAAACCGGAGTTAGACTCGTTCGGGTGCGTATGGCCGAATTTGAAAAGTCCCCATTCCGGTTTCTGCGCGATGGATTCCCATCCGCCTTTTTCCTGCAGGGCCTGGCTCACCGTGGCAAAGGAAACGGTCTTGTACTTTTGCACGAATGCCTGGTAGCGTTCGTCCCAAACCACAAAAACCATAGGAGATAGCGCGATCGCATCTTCCTTAAGGATCGGATTCTGACTGTACTTGATCTGCCATTCCTGAACAAAAATATCCTTGTAGAGCGCGCTCGCGGGAGACCACACTTGGATTCGCTGGTCGCCGTTCAGCAGTGCGTGCGCTCCTTCGAGCGAACCCTTCGGAATCAGGTTTACTTTGATGCGCTTGCCGTCCCGCGTCTTTGCGAATTCCTGCACCGCCCATTCCAGCCAGCGCTGCTTTTCCGTGCCGTAGGCGATCCCGATTTCCACCTGCTCCCCGCCGCCCAGCCCATCGAACATCCCTCCCGAAGGGTTGCCGCTCTTTCCCGGAGAACTCCAGGGAGTCTTGTTTGTGAAGAAATAATAAGCGCCGGCAACGCACACAACGATGAACACGAATATGAAAAACTTTCCCAGCCCCGTCAGTTTAGGTCCATCAGCCATGCAATTCCGAGCCCCTCGCTGTTAGCAGCACTGCTCTGCGGCGCTTAGAAAAATGTCGAGATGTCGCGGAAAACCTCGACGATATTCTGCGGAGTGCCTTCATAAAATTTTGCCTGCGTGGCGTCCGCAATTTGCTGCAGGATCTTTTTCTTGGCGTCGCGTCCATACGCGATCGTGAACACATGAATCGCCCGGGTCTCGCCGTTATATCTGATACGTTCCATGAGCTGATCTAATTTCATCTTGCTTTCGGTGTCTTCTCCGTCCGTCAGCACGACCACCGCTTGAATCTTCGAATCGGTATTTTTTGCGGCCGCTATGTGCTGATAAGCCGCATCGATGGAATCATAGAGCGCCGTACCTCCTCCCGCGAACAAGGAATCGACCTGCTGCAGCATCTGCTGGCGGCCGCTCTTGACGGAGACATCCTGACCAGACCAGTGCAGTTCCGAGCTGAAGGGCAGAAACGAAAACGTATCGCCGTCGTCGAGGAGTTGCACGAGCTGCCTGGCGCCAACCTTGGCGTTTTGGATTTTCCCTTCTTCAGCCATGCTTCCGGAGGTGTCGAGGACCAGGGCGATATTCGAATGTTTTTTTTGCGTCTTCCAAAGCTGAAGGAGCGCGTTGATCACGTCAACCGAAGGAACTTCGAGCGTCGTTCTCGGCTCCTTCGCATCGATGCCGTGATTCGAATCCAGCGGTGCGGCAAGCGGAACATCCAGCGAAGCCGGCCGGAAACCGTATGCCATCGCCTTTTCCTGCTGCGCGCGTGCCAGCAAATATTGAGTGTAAATTTTCGCGGCTTCGCGATGTTCCGGCGTCACCCAGTCCCGTTCCACCACGCCAACGGGGTGATCGCTCCAAAATGTGCCCTCCTTTGGGTAAATCGCGACCACGGGAAAGGACAGGTTGTTCTGTGAGTAGGACTCCACCACCATGCTTTCGTACAAGACCGCGGCCGACAGATATTCCGGGCCATTGGCGAACATCTTGCGCCCGAAAAACCCAGTCGAGCTGCCGTAGTGCACCACGCTCTGTTCCACGCCCGCGACGAATTGCTTGGTTTGCGGCTTCTCCAGATCCGTGAGGCTCAGCCCTGCCGTTTTTCCCGAAGCCGCATACGCTTCCGCGAACAGCGAGATTAATCCGCTGTTGCTGAATTCCGGGTGCGTGTGGCCAAACTTGAATTTTCCCCATTGGGGATGACGGTAGGACTGCCAGCCTCTTTCGTTTCGCGCCAATGCCAGGATATCGGCCCAGCCAAGGGGATTCTTGCCCCAGCCGATCGCTTCGGCCATCGGCTTCCACATGGCAATGACCACCGGCGACAAAACCAGATTGTCCGTATTGCCGATCAGGTCCTTGCCCGTCTTCGCGCGCGACTCCGCATTTCCAAGCTTGATAAAGGCGGCGGAGGCGGGGCTCGCCAGATGTGCCTGGAGTCTCCCGGAAAAAATATTGTCGATGGTTTCGCCCGAGCCCATCGGCAGGGCGCGCACGAAAATTGTTTTTCCGCTTTGCGACTTGGCTCCGCTGCGATTGAAAGCAGCGGTCACATCATTGATCCACTTTTCCTTTTCGGAGCCGTATGGGAATACCAGTTCCAGTGCGCCGCGCGGCGCTGCGCTCGGAGTTCCCCCGGAAGAAGGCGGCTCTTTCTTGCATCCGGCCGCCAGAAAAACAAACAGGAAAAGAAAAACTGACAGCAATCGCGCTAATGAAGAAATTCGCGCCTCACGAAAAATATCCGCATCGCGCTCACGGCGAATTCTGTAGGCAGCCAGGAGGATAAGGCCTCTCGGTCCCAGGAAGTCTTGGGTAAGCTCATTCTACCCATTTCCACAGAAATGCAAAGGACGATGAGCATTCTCAGACAGCAATTGTGAATGTTCCGTGAACAACGCCCAAGTAGCCGCTGGAAACTCCCCGCAAGAAGTTTGTACGATTCTCTTTCTTCGTCCCTACTTCTCCCGAAGAATAACTTCGCCGTGTCCGACGAGTTGATCGTTCAACCACAACTTGTATTTGTAGGTCGCCGCTTTGCTGCCAGGGCGGGCCGGGCCGCTGAGCAAGCGCATCCCTGCGGGCGCTTGAAAAACGTTGGAAGAAAAGGGACAGCGGTTCACATCAAATTCGACGCGCAGATTGCCGGCGTCGGAAATCCACGAAACCTGGTCGCCGTCGTCGAGCACGACGGTTTGCGGGATGAGACCTACAAGTACGGGGCGTTCCGCCATTTTTCTGTTTGGCTCCGAGCCGGCAGCGGAGCCGATGCTCCTACGTGACAATTGCAAAGGGACGATAGCATATTCCCGCTAAACCGTCCTTGCACGGCGCTCTCGCGCCGTGAAAAGCCTTAAAGAATTCTTACAACGGACCCGTACCAATGGGCATCCAATTTTCCGTAACCTGTACTTCGTTGCCCTTGACCCTTCCTCAACGCGTCCGTACACTGAGATTGTAGATTCGTGGCGCGAAGTTCCGGCTGGATCTCTTGCGCTCGCGGAAATCGCAGCTATCGAACGTCCGCAACTGGACGCAAAGGATTTTGCCGGATGGCATCAGCTTCTCGCTATTTATCCATACCGCTGCCGAACGGCTCGCGGATTTCTCTTCTTCTTTCCTTGCCGTTTGCGCTCGTGCACATCGCTTCGCTGCTGATTTTTTTCATGCCGTTTCACTGGTATTACGTGGCCACCTGCCTGGCGCTGCTGTTCGTGCGCATGTTCTTCGTGACGGCGGGCTATCACCGCTATTTTTCGCACCGCTCTTTCAAGACCAGCCGCGTGTTCCAATTCGTGATCGCCTTCATGGCCATGACTTCTTCGCAAAAGGGCGTGCTCTGGTGGGCGGCGCATCACCGGCACCATCACCGGCATTCGGACCAGGAACTGGATCTGCATTCGCCGACGCTTTTTGGATTTTTCTGGTCGCACGTCGGCTGGATTATTTCGGATAAATACAATGATACGCGCACCGAATACATCGCGGACTTCGCAAAGTATCCCGAGCTGCGCTGGCTGAACAAGTACCATTTGATCCCGCCGGTGGCGCTGGCGGTGGTGCTGTGGCTGATCGGCGGGTGGCCGCTGTTCATCTGGGGCTTCTGCCTGAGCACGGTGCTGCTGTGGCACGACACGTTTACCATCAATTCGCTCTCGCACCTTTTCGGCTCGCGCCGCTACGAGACCGCGGACACTAGCAAGAACAACTGGCTGCTGGCGCTGCTCACCCTCGGCGAAGGCTGGCACAACAATCATCATCACTTCATGGCTTCGGCGCGCCAGGGCTTCTACTGGTGGGAGATTGACATCACGTATTACACGCTGAAGGTTCTCTCCTGGTTTGGCATCGTGTGGGATCTCCGCAAAGTCCCCGTGCACCTGCTCACTCAAGACCGGCTCACCGCCTAGCGCAGCGTCCGTCCGTGGCGCCGGCTTCATTTCGCCAACGATTGGATCGTCTTTAGCCGGCCGCGATTCCTTCTCGCGTTCGCTCGAGGCCCGTCGAGATCCCCAAGAATTCTCTGGACTTTCTGCGGATTTCCGCGCAGTACTTCCGCGACCCGGCTACTTGCTGATCAAACCGAGCGCGCGCGCGTGGTTCGAACAGAGAAAGAGATGCAGGAAAGGATTCTGGCGGGAATTCCATTCCGTCCAACGGTGCTCCCAATCCGGCCTTCGGTAATCGCAGGCATATTGGCCAAGGATTGCCACGGGGGGCGCCGCGCCCGAAGTGATTCGCGCATAGAAAATGAGCTCCGCGCGGCACTCCGCGCCGACGGGAGTATCTTCCACGACGACCTTCTTCTTTTGTTCCGGGGCGCTCATCTGAAGACCGGCTTGAAAACGAGATAAAGCAAAGCAAGTGCGAAGGAGCACAGTACTGCGCCGGCGACGAGATTGTCCGCGGAGGCCGCCCGCCGCTGCGCGATGGAGTCGTCGAGGATGGAAGTGCAAAGTGAAATCGGGATTTGCGAAAGGCTCCGGGTTCGGCGCAGCTCCATGGGTGGAAGAGTATTTGCCTGCTGGGGCGGATCACTCGCGGAAATTGCGGGCGTTCGGGATGGCAACCGCCGGAACACGACCGGAATAGTCAAACTGGAAATTGTATGTCAGTGAAAAAAGAGACGGCCAGCGGCGGTGAGAGCCTCCGGTTTGCGAAACGGGGGTCGCGGGCGCACAACTCGGGAAGTCTGAGAGCGGCGGCAGTGACAAAAATCCGCAGATACTCAAGCTAAAACGCACGGATCGTCCGTCCAAGTAAGCCATTACCGGCGCCCCTCGATGAGTGCGCGTTTACGCCATAGGATAACTTGACCGGCATTGTAACGTTTGTTTCTGTTTGCTCGGGACGCAGTTCGGTCTCTTTCGGCGAGCCCCGGCGATGAAAGCTCAGGGGAAAGTGGCATCCGCAAGTTCTGGTTGGGATTCCAACCATATTTATTCTGGCAATACGCCTTTTTGATTGCCCTTTAGGCTAGTGCGCAACTCTGAGGGGGGCATCCCGATCCAAGTCTCCCTGCTTTTCTCTTTATGGTTTGGAGGGCGCATGTCTAAGCTAAAGGTGCTATTTATTCTCTGCATGGTCGTCTTGTTCGCTGTTGTAGCGGTATTTCCGAATCTGGGCCACGCCGGATCTTTCCAGGGCAGCAGGCTGAGTGGGGCGTCGCCGTCCGCCACGCCAATCGAGATTTTGACTGCCGATGGCGGCGATCCGCAGCCACCGCCAAGACCACTGCCTAAGCTGGCGTAGCCGCATAGGACAAAACTGAGGGGTGGAAGGTGCTCTCAGCTCTTCTCCCCTCAGTCATGTTAGGATTTCCCCGTCGCGGGCCTTACGGATCTGCGCCGGAGGAAAATGCTCGGCCAAACTATCTGGTGGAGCTGCATTGCCCTTGAAAGCTTCCTGCTGGTGAGGGGCGCCGCCGGCAGACTCTGGGCGCGATATCCTGTCTTCTACGCCTACATTTCCTTTGTGTGGCTTCAGTCTCTCCTGCGCTTTTCCATCTTTCATTCACGTCCGCAATACTATTCAGCCATTTATTGGATCACGGAAGGGCTTGGCGTTCTGGCCGGGTGCGCGGTTCTCTTTGAGATTTATCGCGTGGGGCTCACCGCGTATCCCGGCACCGCTCGGATGGCGCGGAACTTGCTCGGCTTCGTGTTTGTCTTGGCGTTTACGAAAGCGCTTGTGGATACGTGGAACGATCCTCAATGGTGGTTGATTGCCACGACCATGGATTTGGAACGGCTTCTAAGGACGGTGCAAAGTCTCGCGATCCTTGCGCTTGTGGCGCTCTTCCTGTTTTATGCGATTCCGTTTGGAAGGAATTTGAGAGGCATTCTCCTGGGCTATGGAGTATTCGTCGGACTCAGCGTAATTCAGTTGACATTTGTTACCGATAGCACCAGCCGGTTTCACAGTTTTTGGTCGTATGCCAGTCCCGGATCGTACTTCATCGTCCTCGGCGTATGGGCAGTCCATCTGTGGTCGTATCTCCCGAACCCGAAGCCAAAGGGAGCGGTGCGGCTCGAAGAGGAATACCAAAGAGTAGCGGCGGCGACGGCCCAGCGGCTGAGAGAAGCGCGCGGATACCTCGCCAAGGCGGTGCGCTCGTGATCGGCGTGTGGGGGGCGCTCGCCGGCGCACTCGTGTTGCTGCTGGTGCTGCTTGCGCGGGTGCGGGCGGAAGCATCGTCGAAGGATTCTCGTTCCGACTGGGGCGCGTCAGATCAGGAACAGGGCGAGAGCATGGAGCCCTGTTCACCGGAGATTGTTTCGCAGCTCTTTTCTGCAGCCGACTCAAAATTCATTTCGGCCCTCGAATCACCCGGCTTGAAGAATTTATTTCGACGGGAACGCACCTCCGTTGCGCTCCACTGGGTGCAAGAGACTTCCGCATTGATCAGCAAGATCATGCGCCGGCATTTGGAAGCGAGCCGCCTGAGTGCCGACCTTGAGATCGACGTGGAGGCCAGAATTCTCCTGCAATACACCCGGCTCAAGCTGTATTGCGGGATTCTCTTTGCGCTCATCGGCTTGCTCGGTCCGCAAAGGCTGGCAGGCACGGCTCTGTATGCGGAAAGGTTCATTCAGCGCATCGGCGAAGGGCTGGCGGAGTTCCAATTAGCAGCTCAGCTGCGGCAACCGGACGGGTCTGAATTGCTTTAAGATCGTTCGTTGTCTGTGGAGGCTGGGATCACGAACGCATGAGCGCCATGGTCAAGCCGTTGCAGGTGCAAGAGGCCTACGAGGATCTCCTGCAGCGCTCGCTTTCCAGGATTCCCTGCGACCTGGGGCGTTTGCTCTACCTCGCCTCCACCAGGGATTACAACACGGGAAACTATCACCACGATGGGCTTGCCGATCGCTTCAGCGTGAAAGTGGCTCGCAGCGCGCTGGAGATCGCCCACCGCCAGGCTTTTTACAAAGTTGCCGCTCTTTCGCTGGAAGAACTGGTTCGCGACCTGGCGGCGTACCTGGAATCGTCCCGGGAAAATCCAGAAGAATTCCTGCGCACCTGGCAGCGGCTGGAGCCTTACCGCATCGCGATTCCGATAGAAGTGAATCCCACAGTCGCGCGTCTTTTTGCATCCAACGTCAGACTCGCCTTGGCAGTTTTGCGCTTGCGTCAGGAGTCGACTCATTCAGATCGGTGAGCCTCATCGCCACCGCCGCCACCTGCCCGACGATCTCGGCGTCGGTCCCATATTTGAATTTCCTCACACTGCATGGAGAAAGCGGGTGCGGGAGCAGCAGCAACTGGTCGTCCAAAAGGTCACACCAGGAACAAGCATAGCCGTCGCGCAGCTCCACAAAATAAATGGGGCGGTCGAATTCGGTGCGCCAGCGAAGCGGCTGCATCTTGCGCACGCGGGAATCGATCTGCACGAAGGAACCGGGGCGCAACAGCGGGTGGAGCGTGAAATCCTGCAGCCCGACGTACCCATACTGGCTGTGCCGGATATCCAGATGCTGAATGAGTGCGATAGGGACCTCTCCCCACAGTTCGACCATGCGTGAAAGAAGATTGGTGTTGTCCAGATCGAAGGACCGGTCGAAACGCACGGGGAACGAAACCGTACGATCCGCGTCACAGACCTCCAATTCAGCCAAATGGGTGTACGGGAGAGGGGAGGCGAGCTGATGAAGGCCCAGCCTTTGCAAGTCGAGGCCGTAAAGAAGCAGGAGATCGGTGAACTTCGTCCGATAGATGGCGCTAAGGCTGTAGAGCTTGAAGATGCTCGGGACGGAGTCCGAATTCTCGATTTGCGTGAGCCAGGCGTTGGAAATCTGGTATTCCGGATTATGCTCGGAGCTGGCAATCTTCTGGCTCAACTCCGCCACATCGCGCGTGGTTATGCCCAGACGCAGGCGCAGCTCCTTCAGTTGTTCGTTGGGCAATCGCGTAGTCACGGGTTCTTATCTTACCTCAAGCAGCCTGGAATCGCGGTGGAGTGAGTTGTAGCATGGGAAAGCGCCCGGGAGCAAAATCTGTGCCTACTTGCTGATCACACCGAGGTGACTGGCGATGCAGAGCCATCGGCCGTTCTTTTTCATCCAGGTGTCCGTGAAACGCCCTTGATGCTGATAAGGCTTCCCTTTGAACGTGCCCTTCTCGTGGGTGGCGCCGATGACGACGACGGTATCGCCGTGGCGGTGAAGTTTCATGTTATCTGATGCTTCCACCGAGAGCTGGTAGGACTTGTCGCGGATGGATTCCAGGAATTGGGGCTTAGACATTACGGTTCCGTCGTAGTCGGTGAAGACAAAGTCATCGTCCAGCAATTTCCCCATGGCCTCCGCGTCATGGTTGAGCTGCATCTGGTTCCAGAGATTCTCGAGAGCAATGATTTTCGTTTCGTCGCCCTGCGCTCTCGAAATATTCTGCGCAAAGGGCAGGCAACAGAGAACGAGCAAGAAGGGAAGAGCACGTCGCATGGCAGTAGCTCCTTGGGTCAATCATAAGTCCTGAGTCAGCGCCATGATTCCATCGAAGATGGTGCGAAAGCAATTCAGCATTGTGGACAAATCTGAGAGCGCGTTCCTAAAGGAGCCTCGGACTACGAAGCCGCGGCCAAGGCGAGCAGCGAGTGCCGGGCAAGAGGAGTGGCGGTCTCCCTATCAGATGTCTTGATTTGCGCGATCGCGCTACCTCGCGGGTGGTCCATCTTTACGACGGATCCAGATTTCAAGAATCATGCGAGAGTGCTAGGAATCAAACTACGCGCCGCGGAAATAACTGCCGGGCAATCCTAACGCCCGGTCCTTGGATTTGGCGTGTCATCTTGCATCCAATTTGTCCGTTGCGCGGGTACGATGATTGCGCGAAAATTGGAGTTCCCGCCGTGGCAGTAGGCTTCCCCGAAATCGTCCCCGCGGGCGGCTCGCGGCCTGTACCGCGGCTTAAGTACTGGAAAAAGAAGGACTGAATCTCATGACGCAGCCCATTGGCGAACTCAACCCTCCGGTTCGTTTGATGCTGACTCCGGGACCCTCCTCGATCGATCCGCGCGTGTACCGCGCGATGGCCACACCGCTTGTAGGGCACATGGATCCATGGTTCAAGGGGTGCATGGAAGAGACGCAAATCCTGATGCGTCAGATTTTTCAAACGGAAAACCGGGTCACCATGCCTCTTTCGGCTTCGGGCTCCGGTGGGATCGAAGCGTCGGTGCTGAACACGCTGGAAGAGGGCGATGAGGGCATCGTGGCCGTGAACGGCGTATTTTCCGAGCGCATGTATGAGATCGGCATTCGTGCTTCGTCGAAAGTGATCAAGGTCGAGGCCCCGTACGGCAAGCCCGTTGATCCGGAAGACGTGCGCCGCGCCGCCAAGGGCAAAAAGATCAAGATTATCGGTTTGGCGCATGGAGAAACCTCGACAGGCGTCGTCACCGGAATCGAAGCGTATCGAAAGCTAGCCGACGAAGTCGGCGCGCTCCTGGTGGTGGACACCGTGGCATCACTGGCGGCCGTACAGTTGCACGTGGACCGCGAACGCATCGACATTTGTTTCAGCGGTTCGCAAAAAGCCATCAGCGCGCCGCCGGGAATGTCGCCGATCACCGTCAGTCCCGCCGCCGAAGAAATTTTTCGCAAGCGCAAGACGAAAGTGCAGAGCTGGTATTTTGACCTGACGACGGCAATGAATTATTGGGGCAAGGACCGCCTCTACCATCACACCCCGCCGATCTCGCTGATTTTCGCGCTGCGCGAAGCCATGCGGCTGGTGCTGGAAGAGGGCCTGGAAGCCCGCTGGGAGCGGCACCGCACGAATCAGCTGGCTTTAATTGCAGGGCTTGAGGCCATGGGTTTGGATCTGCTAGTGAAGAATCCGGCGGATCGTCTGCCGACGGTCACGGCGGTGATGATTCCGGGTGGTGTTGACGATGCGAAAGTGCGCAATCAATTGCTCGACGAATTCAATATCGAAATCGCCGGCGGATTCGGAGCGGTGAAAGGCAAGATTTGGCGCGTCGGATTGATGGGCTACTGCAGCCAGAAGGCAAACGTGCTGCTGTTCCTCGCGGCGTTTGAAAAAGTGTTGCTGGATCGGGGCTTCCGCGTGCCGAGCGGCGCTGGAGTCGGAGCCGCGATTCGGAGTTATAGCCAAGTGGAGACGGCAGCCGCTGTCAGTTGATAGAGAATTAGAAATAGAAATTTGAAAATAAAAATTCGAGGAAAGAAAGGGAGTTTGCTTGACGACACGCCCCGTACTCGCGAATGCCGGCGCCATGAGCCAATTCATCGGTGCGTTCGAAGTGACTTCGAAGCTGACCGGCCAGACCTACCAATGCCGCTTCTCGCACATGTGGAACGGCATCGCCACCCGGCACGCGGACACGATTGACACCAAGTTCTTCGTGGATAGCGCCGCGCACGTCGTCGGACTGGCACATACCGCTTTCGTGAAGTTCCGCGAAAAGAGCAAGCGCGACTTGACCGACCGCGAAGCCAGCTTTATCGCCGCGGAATATTTGCGCGAGCGCCTCGAAGAAGATGATTTGCGCCCGCTCTACGACGTCCCGGAGAGCGAAGTTCTGCGCTTGATCGCACAAATTGGCATAAGATAGCAATTCTCAGCTAGGAAGTGGAAGCGGCGGGCTTCGGCCCGCTTTTTTTGTTTGCGGGGATCAGTCGCCGGGTTCGGCGTGGAAAGTGTCGAGGGTCGGGTGACGGATGCCATCCCGGCGGATGAAGTGTATGACGAGAAGCATGAGCAACGCCCCGCAGACCATGACCGCGACGGCGAGTTGCAGCCCCACCTGCAGGTCGCGGAGATCCGAGATCTTGCCGACGATGTGGGGTCCAAGCCCGCCAACCAATTGTGTCGCAAACATGTAGACACCTATGGAAGTGGCATGCGCGCGGCGCGGCATCATGTCATGAAGCACAGCCGTGACGGGGCCGTGATACCAGGACATGAAAAAGAACGCAATGGAAAGGCCAATAAGCACCGTTGATTTTTCTTCGGACTGGATGGCCAGCAAGAGGAACGGAGTCGCCAGCAAGAATGCGGCTGCCACGGCAATGATGCGTCCGTAGGTCAGGGACCGCTGTAGCCGGTCTGCTACAAAACCCCCCGTCAGGACGCCCATCAGCGCGGACGACAGGCCGATGACCGCAAGCGAGACGGAGGCTTCACGCAGGCTGAAATCCTTATAGTTGACGGCGAAGTCCGTGCTCCACGTGAGAAGCGAAACACTCGAAAAAGTGATGCAAATCCCCGCGCAGATCAAGGAGACAAACGCCGGGACCCGCAGAAGCCGCGATATCGGTACGACCTCCGAGCGCGGGCCTCGCGGTGGCTCTTCAATTCCAAACAGCGCAATGCCTGGAAGAATTCCGGCGAAGGCGACGACGAAGAGGGCAATCTGCCAGCCATAGCGCGGCCCGAGGATGCCGCCGAGCACATGGCCGCAAGCACCCCCGAGCAACATGCCAGTTGCAAAAATGGCCTGGGCAATGGCGCGGCGCTCCTGGGGAAATGCGCCGGAAATCATGGACTGCGCCGCGGGAGCGTAAGCCGCTTCACCAAGGCCGACCACGGCGCGTGCGATCAGGAAAAAAATGAAACTGGAGGCAAGACCGCCCACAAAAGTCGCAGCGCTCCAGAACAAGATGCCCACAGCGATGATGGCCTTGCGGCTGAACCGATCGGCGAGAAATCCAAATGGGATACTGGCCACGGCGAGAACAATCAGCAAAAAAGTCTGCAGCGAGCCGAGCTGCGCGTCCGTCACCTGCAGGTGGCCGCGCAGCAGAGGAATCAGCGGCACAAAGACCTGGCGCGCCGCGAAGTTGACAAAATTGATCAAAGCAAGTACAGCAAGAAGACGAATTTGATACGACGAGAGTGGAATGGACTTCGTAGACATTCGGAATTCGCCTGGTGACCCGCGTGCAACCTGGTGGAGCGTGAAGGTGAAGCTACCAATCTTTGCTGGCCCTATCAATACTATATTACGTCCATGAACGGCGCCCCTCCTTCCAATGCGACGACGAGTGACCGGCTAACTACCCTTCTTTCCTACGGTTTTTTGCTGCTGCTCATCTACCTGGTGTTCCGCATCTACGAACCGTTCCTGCCCGCATTGGGCTGGGCGGCCATTCTGGTGATTTTCTTCTACCCCATGCACCACTGGCTCACGCGGCGCTTCCAGCCCACCCGCGCTGCGGTCTTCAGCACGCTTGCCGTGACGCTTCTGCTGATTGTGCCTGCGATTCTGCTGACCACACTGTTCGTTCGCGAAGCCGTTTCGATTTCGCGCGGCGTTCATACGTCCCTCATGCAAGATCATGCGCCGGCGATCTCGAAAACCTGGGCATGGATCGCGCAACACGCCCCGGGCCTCGATCCCAACGCCGACGTCGTGGATCTGCTCCAGCAAGCCGTACAGAAGCAGGCTGGATATCTTGCCCAACGGCTCGGCAGCGTCCTAAAAAACATCGCCACGTTTATTTTCGATCTCTTCGTGATGATTTTCGCGCTGTTCTATTTCTTTCGCGACGCCGACGAAATTATCCGCGGAGTCCGCAGCATCCTTCCGTTCGACGCGGAACACCGCGACACGATGATCGTGCAGGCGCGCGACCTCATCTCCGCGAGCGTCACTACCAGCCTGATTATTGCCGCGATTCAGGGCGCGCTCGGCGGGCTGGGCTTTGTGCTGGTGGGCCTGCCGACGCCGCTGTTCTGGGGCGTCGCAATGGCGTTTTTCTCTCTCGTGCCGGTGGTCGGCTCCGGTTTGATTTTCGTACCCGCGGCGCTCTGGCTGGGATTCACCGGACATTGGGGACGCGCCCTTCTGCTGCTCGTGATTTGCGCGGGCGTCACCACCATCGTGGACAATGTCTTGCGTCCCATCTTGCTCGGCGGCCGCACCGAATTGAGCGGGCTGGTCATTTTCATCAGCGTAGTGGGGGGCGTCGCGCTCTTCGGAATGCTCGGCCTGGTGCTCGGTCCCATTCTGGTGGCCACGGCCGCAAGCGTCCTGGCGGTCTACATGAAGCGGCCGGAAAGTTCGCCGATGACGGCTGGGTAACAGACGGCTCGTCTCATGGTGGGAGCGCTGCCAGGGTGTGCTAGAGTAGCGCGCTCGAAGGGTTCTTATGACCACCAAGCCCGCTCCAAAGCACGCGGAACTCCCGGCCGCCAAGCTGCGCTGGAGGTGCGAGCTTTCTCGCATTCCCTTCGAAACCACCGCGCAAGCAGAGCTCCGCGAAGGCTTCATCGGCCAGGAACGCGCACTGCGCGCGTTGAAGATGGGCGCCGAGCTTTCCGCTCCCGGCTACAACGTATTCGTGTGCGGTTTGGCCGGCACCAGCCGCGGCGGAACCATTGCGCGCATGATCAAGGAACTGCACCCGCCGACAAAAGAATCTCTCGACCGCTGTTACGTCAACAATTTCAAGCTTGCGGACCGCCCGCGCCTTCTGGCGCTGCCGCGCGGACAGGCCAACGGCTTCAAGAAAGACATGCAGGCCGGCATCGATTTTCTGCGGCGCCGGATTCCGCAGGTATTTGAAGGCGAGCCGTTCCAGCGCCAAAAGGGGCGCATTGTAGAACGCTTCACGGTTCGCGAAAAAGACTTGATGGACGATTTCACGCGCCGGATCGCCCGGGAGCAGTTCGCGCTGGGTCACATGCAAGTCGGTGCCGTGGCGTTGCCGGAAATTTTCCCCGTCCTCGAAGGCCAGATGGTGCCGATCGAAGACATTTCCAAGATGGTGCACGAAGGAAAACTCGAGCCGCCCGTGGCCGAAGATATTGAGCGCAAATACGAACAGTTCCGGCAGGAATTTACAGTCGTCTACCGGAAAACGCTCACGCTCTCGCGGGAACTTGCCAGCGAACTGAGTTATCTTGAGCAGGAAGCCGCGTCCGTGCTGGTGGACGGCGTGATCGAGGAACTCAAGGAAAAATATCCCGGCGCGGACGTTTCCGAATATCTCGAGGAAGTACGCCACCACCTTCTCGATAATCTCGATCCTTTCAAGGAGCGCGAGGGCGAAGGCGAACACGACGAAGAACCGCCGGACGGTCTGCCGAAAATGACCGGCGGCCCGGAGCGCGATCCTTTCCGCGTGTACGGTGTGAACGTCATCCTCGCGCATAGCGATGAAGAAATTTCCCCGGTGATTTTTGAAACGACGCCGACGTACGCAAACTTGTTCGGCACGATCCAGCGCGCCTACGACGCGCGCGGCGGCTGGACCAGCGACTTCATGGATCTCCGCGGCGGCTCGCTGCTGCGCGCCGATGGCGGCTTCCTGATCATGTATTCGCTGGAAGCACTGTCCGAGGTCGGCGTGTGGCGCGCCCTGAAGCGTACGCTGAATCACAACCGGCTGGAGATTCAGCCCTTGGAGATGTTCTATCCGTTCGGCGGAAGCGCGCTGAAACCGGAAGCCATCGCCATCAACGTGAAGGTGATTCTGATCGGCGATCGCGAGCTGTACGAGATGCTGTACGAGTACGAGGAAGATTTCCGCAAGATTTTCAAAGTCCGCGTCGAGTTCGATGAAGAAATGGCCATGAGCGACGGCGTGATCGCCGAATATGCCGGACGTCTGCGCGCGCTTTCGGAAAAAGAAAATCTCTACCCGTTTGACCGCGGCGCGTTTGCCGCCATGCTGGAGTACGGCGTTCGAAAGGCTGGCCGCAGAAACAAAGTGACCGCGCGCTTCATTGATATCGCCGATCTGGCGCGCGAAGCGCATTACGACGCGGCGGCCAGGGGCGAAGCCGTCGTTCGTGCCGCGCACGTCCGCGGTGCCTTGTCTTCGAAAATGGAGCGGCACAACCTGATCGAGACGCGTATCCGCGAAATGATCGAAGAGGGCACGCTGCTCGTCGACGTCTGCGGCACGCGCGTGGGCCAGGTCAACGGCCTGAGCGTGCTGGAGATTGGCGGATACTCTTTCGGCAAGCCCGTGCGCATCACGGCCACGGCGGCTTTGGGCAAGGCCGGCTTGATCAATATCGAGCGCGAAGCGAATTTAAGCGGCCGCTTCCACGACAAGGGCGTGCACATCATTGCCGGCTTTTTGCGCAGCCAGTTCGCGCAGGACAAGCCGCTTTCGCTCGCGGCCAGCATTTGCTTCGAACAATCGTATTCCGGAGTGGACGGCGACAGCGCCAGTTCTACGGAGATTTACGCGCTGATCTCCGCGCTTTCCGGCTTGCCGCTGCGGCAGGATATCGCCGTCACCGGTTCCATCAACCAGCAGGGAGATATTCAAGCCATCGGCGGCGTCAACGAAAAAATCGAAGGATTTTATGATGTCTGCCGCATCAAGGGACTCACCGGCACGCAAGGTGTGATCATGCCGGAATCCAACGTCGAAGACCTAATGCTTCGCGAAGACGTTCTGGAAGCCGTCGCCGCTGGAAAATTTCACATCTGGCCGGTGGCAAAAATCGAACAGGGTATCGAGATCCTCACGGGGAGCGCGGCCGGCCAGAAAAATGGCGATGGAAAGTTTGAACCGGGAACCGTCTTCGCGCTCATGGACGAGCGCATGAGCCAAATGGCCCGCACTTTGAAGGAATTCGAATAGCCCCAATAGAACTCCGACGACATGCAGCCTCGCTTGCAGTGGCGACCTCTTAGCTCAGGTCTGAGTTGTCTGCGGCATTTTCCTATGCTAAATTCCCCGCACTGGCAATGGCGGAGTCCGCATACCTCCCAGGGGTCACAATCCAAGACTCAGAAGTTCTGGATTCTCCGCGGCACTCTGCTCTGGTGCGCGTCACTCACTGGATCCACACTCTGAGTTTCATCGCCCTCACCTTGAGCGGAATCGCCATACTCCTCGCTCACCCACGTCTCTATTGGGGCGAAACCGGTGCCGTGGGAACTCCTTCTCTCATCGATTTGCCGCTCCCGTTCGTGCTGGATGTGCCAATCCGTGGACCGGGCCGGTATCTCCATTTTCTCTCCGCGTGGATTTGTGTGTTAACCGGCTTGCTTTACGTCCTCTCCGGGCTTTTCACGCGTCACTTCCGGAAGAACCTGGTGCCAAGCAAGACGGATCTCGGCTGGAAATCGATCCGGCGGGTTGTCTCGAATCATATGCATTTGAAGCGGCCAGCGGCGGAAGAGTCCCGAAGCTATAACGTTCTCCAGCGGCTCACCTATCTCGCCGTTGTGTTCCTGTTGTTCCCACTGATCATCATCACTGGTCTCGCGATGTCTCCGGCGATTACCTCTGTCTTTCCGGTGATTGTAACTGTCTTTGGCGGTCAACAATCGGCCCGAACTATTCATTTCTTCGTCGCCGCTGCTCTTGTTTTATTTCTCTTTGTCCACATTGCGATGGTGTACCTGGCGGGATTCAAGAATCGCATGCGGGCCATGATCACGGGCCACAACGCCGCCGGGAAGGAGCCATCATGAGTAGTCCGCTCTCGCGTCGAAAGTTGATCACCACTGGCCTGGCAACCGCGGCAGGCGTATCTGGCTTGGGAGTCGCAGTGGTCCTCGCCCAGCGCTACGGTCTCATCCCGCCCGACCACGGCGGCATCTTCGGCGTAGGTGAAACCTTGACTTATGCGGCGCAGCGGATCTTAATGTCCCGCCATTCGCTCGCGCGCGAATTCAACCGCAGCGAGATTTCGAAAGTTGCTCCGGTCAATGGCAAGCCTCCCGAAACCGAGGCCTACCAGCGCCATTTGGCCGGAGGGTTTGCGGACTGGCGCCTCACCGTGGACGGGATGGTCGCTCGCCCCTTCTCGTTCTCCGTTGCGGACCTCAAGCGATTTCCTTCCCGCAGTCAGATCACCCATCAAGCCTGCGAAGAAGGCTGGTCCTTCATTGCCGAATGGATCGGTGTTCCGCTTTCCACTGTTCTGAATTTCGTGGGCGTCAGCGCGCAGGCGAAGTATGTCGTCTACTATTCGTTCGACGGATTTTGGTGGGACAGCATTGACATGCCCGACGCCTGGCATCCGCAAACCTTCCTCGCCTACGGAATGAACGGCGGAGAGCTGCCCGTCGGCCACGGCGCTCCTGTTCGTATGAAGGTCGCCCGCCAGCTCGGTTACAAGAGCGTTAAATACATCTCTCATATCACCGTTACCGACTCAATGAAACACATCGGCGATGGCCAGGGTTCGCCGGCCCCCGCAGCAGGCTATTCCTGGTACGCCGGCATCTGAAACAATTCGCAGTCCCTTAGCTCCAAAAGTCACAGATGGGCCGCTGGCGCATTTGTTAAGGCGCTGGCGCGAGATACGCCTATCCCTTTTCAATGTTTATTGGGCCTGACGCGTGGGCCCGTTTTCCATGAGCGCGACGTACCTTCAAGTCAAAGGCCCCTCTCGCTCCAACTTCTCAAAACCCCGTTTCGGGATAACTTCCGAGTAGCCGACCATCCGGGAGTTGATCAATTCGGTCGACACTACGGCGTCCTATCGGATTTATCTTTGTCGGCCAGATTCCGGAATGCCAGCAAGTCGGGATCTGGCTGAATGGCGGACTTGCTGCAGTTGGATCGATTCGGGCAAATTCTAGCGAGTAATCCTTTTGACCGGCGGGAAAACCCGACCGAGAGCAATTATGAAATTGGCGCGGGGCAAAAAATGTTTCTACACGTTTAGAGCAAAGGCCATCTCCGGGCAGGAACAATACTTGGGTTCACCAACGGCATAGCCGGTGAAGAGAAATCGATTTGGCACGCCCTGAAAAGCCCTTGGTTACCGGTTGACATCACCCCAAGGAGTTCTTCAATTCAGAGAGAAACGCCTCCGCTGACGGCGGACGTTCGGCGGGCTCAAGCGCAAAGGAACGCTCGAAGAACTTCTGCCAGCTTTGAGGGGCCTGCGGCAGAGGCGCCGTCACTGGCGCAAATCTTGCGGCGGGCCCTGTCCCGAACCAATCGGTGGGAGAGCCACCGTCAAACGGGTAGGTGCCCATCAGGATCTCGTAGGTCACGACAGCGAGGGCCCAGAGATCCCATGCTGGATGAGGTTCCTGGCCCCGCCACTGCTCCGGCGACATGTAGCGGGGCGTGCCCAGCAGGGCGCCGGGAGCAGTATCTGCTGTGGCCTGCTGGGTGGCGGTGGATAGAAACTTGGCAATGCCAAAGTCGAGCACCTTGGCAGATTCTCCCGATTCGCTCCGCACCAGAAAAATGTTCTCCGGCTTCAGGTCGCGGTGGACCAAGTGCCGGCGGTGGGCCGCCTCCAGCGCGGAACAGACGTCGCGCAAGATCAACAATGCGTGTGCCGGGGGGAAGCCGTTCCGGCGCTTCAGCTCTTCTCGCAAGGTTTCACCTTGCAACAACTCCATCACTAGGAATGCGCGAGTGTCTACCGCCACGCCAAAATCGTGAATGGTGACGACGTTAGGATGGGCGAAGCTGGCCGCGACGCGCGCCTCACCTCGAAATCGGTCTGCCGCCTCCGCGTTACCTACCAGATCTTCCCGAATGACCTTCACCGCCACACGGCGTTCGAGCGCCACATCTGCCGCCGCATATACCGTGCCCATGCCGCCGCGGCCCAGCCGCTGCTCCAGCCGGTACCGCGCATCGAGAAGTCGCGGCAACATCACGGGAACAAGGCGCGCTCCTTCTTGGGCGCACTGCGTGGCGCCGCTGTTGTAGCAAGCGCCACACTTGGGGCATTCCTCAAATGCGTCGCTTCGGGAGATTCCGGCTCCCGCAGGTCTCTCCAGCAGCAGCACCATGCTGGAAGCAATCGCGACCAGCAGGTCCAAATCTTCGCGCGCATAGGGCTCTTCCGAGCGTTTCACGCCCAGAGCCAGCAGGGCCTCTGTACGGTCCGCCGCCGTCGAAATGGGAACGAGCAAATCAATCCGCGACTGGCGGAGGAATTCTGTTTCTTCGTGCGGTAGCTGTTCACCCAGCCAGCTCGATCCGGTCTGCGGGACCTCCAGCGGCCTGCCCAGCAGCCGTACTAGCGACATTAGTTTGGTCTCGGCGGGCAATGCCAGAGGCGCATGTTCTGGCGGAGCCATCGCCAAGCTTCGATAGCTTTGCTCGCGCGGCTCGCGCGCAAGCAAGTCGACGAACTCTGAGTGCAGCGCGGTCTGGATGCGCGTTACCACGTACGGCGCCATCTGCTCGAAATTGCGCGCTTGCCGGACTTCCTCGACTACATCACGCAACAGCCGTTGGGCGTCGCAGCGCTCGCGGAAGAAGCGCCGGTCCAGCGCCTCAAGCCAGTTGCGGCGCTTTAGGTAGGCTGTCGCCGCCAGTCCACCCAGTACGACATAGACCCAGCCCCGTTCGCGCAGGATCTGTAGGAGGGGTTGTTGACCATGCAGCAAGAGGTCCGCTACCAGAAGGATACCCAGCGATGGAACAGCCGTTAGCAAGACGCCGCGCGCCAGTGCATACTGCAAGCCGCGGCGGAGGATCACACGAATGTCGAAGAGGCGATGCCGGAGAATCGCGTAGGCCCATGAAAGTGGAAAGGCCTGGGAAAGCACGGTGAGCAGAAGCAAGGCCGGCCAAGAAAACAGGACCCGCCCAATACTACTTTGGGCCGACGCCCTCATGGCACTCATTACCGCGTAGGGCGCGATCACCAAGTAACCCACCAGAGTCCCGCTTACCAGCACACGAATGCGTCGCTTCTGGTTGACATCATCCAACCGTCGGTAATTCATGATCAGCGCAACCAAGCCGGCACCCATATATGCAAATAGGAGACTGCCACCGAGCCGTGGACCCCAGTCCGGAGTGGTCGCCTCGCCCAGAGGATTCACGAATGTGAAGTAAGCAAAGCCAGCAATGGGCCACAGGAAAAAAAGAGCTGGTACGACCGCCACCCAAATCCAGCGAGAACGGAACAATTTGCGTGGAAAGATTGAGCAAAAAGCGAAGAACAGGCCAGGAAATAGGAAATCGCCTACTATGGGCCACCAGATAAGCGCACCCACGAAAATCGGCAATGGCCGGACGATGGCAGCAGTCCCATACAGATAATAGGATTTCCCGAGCAATGCGACGGACAGCGCCCCAATCCGGGCTACCCAGTCGTAAGGTCGCGTAAACGCGATTAAGAAGGCCACGAACAAGGTTAACAGCGCACTTGCTGTCTCTAGCACAAATGCGGTGCGGCGATATTGTGTCGTCTGAGACCATGACCGTCGCTGCAGCGTCATGACCCGTTCGAATCGCCTTCCGTCTCGCTCGACCTGAAGCCGATACGCCTTCCCGACTTCAAAATTCATGCGGATCAAGTCCCATTGGCCAAGACCTCGCACACGGCGCCCGTCTATGGCCACCACTCGGTCTCCAGCCTGTATTCCGGCCCGGTCCCCTGCCGAGTCTGGAAGCACCTCCTCCACCAGCAGGGCTTCTCTCTGAAAGGTGTAGTTGTTAAATGGTCCCTCGGGGCCCCCAAAGTAAACGTAGATATTCAGGGCAAAATTGCCGAGCAACGACACTGCGATGATGTACATCCACCATGGAGCGCGGGGAGATGCCACTGCTCAGCCTCCGTCGCGAGAAAGAAACGTGGCGCGATTATAGCAGCGGGATCACACGCCTGCAGAAATCATATGGATAAGGCACGGCCAGTTCAGCCAAAAATCCAGTTGAAACAGGATTAGTTCACCGATCCGAATCTGGCATGCGTGCCAAGCTGTTGGTCGCTGCCTTGCGCCACGGGGGCTTACACACCTTCAGCGAAACGAGACTGACGCGAGTCGTGCCGCGCGAACTGCCGGGACCGTCGACGCGGCGATCGACACTCCAGCCAGTAGCGCAGCGACCATCAGAAGCGTCACTGGATCGAAGGGACCTACGCCGAACAGCAAGCCGCTCGTTAGCCGCAGCGCCATCGGCGCAAGGATAATGCCGATCGCGACGCCGGCCGCCGTCAGCGTCATCGCGTGGCCCATAATGAGCGACACGATGTCGATGCGCGTGGCGCCGAGCGCGATGCGAATGCCGATCTCGCGCGTCCGTGCGGTAGTTAGGTACGCCATCACGCCATATACCCCGACGCCCGAAAGGACGAGTGCGAGCACGGCGAAGGCGCCGACGAGCCACGCCAGCTCGCGCGGACGCGCGAAGGCCTCCTGGATCACGTCGTTGAAGGTTTGCTCGTAGCTGACCGCCAACTGCGGATCGGCGGCGCGCACGGCGTCCCGAATCGCCAGCGTAGCTGTCTCGGCGGATCGGCCGCTCGCTCGCGCCATCAGTGTCAAGGTGCGTGTCGGGTTCTGCGCATATGGAAGATAGAGCTGCGGCAGACCGGCAGCGTCGGGCAAACCATCCTCACGCACGTCGCCCACGACCCCGACGATCACAAGCATCTGGCCACTAGCGCGTGGAATCCAGAACGCGTTGCTCTTGGGGAACGCCGGTCGCAGACGCCTCCCGACGACGTCGGTGGTGTTCCAGAAGCGCCGCGCGAAGGTCTCGCTTACGATAGCGACCCCGCGCCGCGTCCGGTCGTCGGCCGAAGTGAAATCACGACCGGCGAGAAACCTTATCCCGGCTGTGTGAAAATAACCTGGCTCGGTAACCCAGTACCGCGCGATCCACTGTTGGCCTGGCGGTGGGGCCTGCCCCTCGATGGTGACCGGCACGCCCACGCGAATCATCGAGAGAGGTGGATAGTTGACGAGCGCAGTTGCATCGATCCCCGGCGATGCGCTGAGCCGTTCGAGCATGGAGGCGGCGACGCGGACAAGTCGCTCAGTATCGGCGTATTGCGGTTCGTTTAATGCCACCTGCGCAGTCATCACACCGTCGACCGTCACGCCCCGCGCGAGGCTGTGCAGGGCCAGAGCGCTCCGTGTGAGCGCAAGCGCCGTTGCCGTGAGCACAATCGACAGCGCCACCTCGCCGACGATGAGCGCATGACGCAGTCCGCGGTTCGGCATGCCGGCTGTTACGCCGTGGGTCGAATCTTTCAGAGCGTCGACGACATCGGCGTCAGCCGCAGCGTGAGCCGGTAACACGCCGAAGACCAGCGTGACGGCGAGCGTCAGCCCACCCGTGAACGCTAGCACCCAGGCGTCAACGCGGAACGGCTGAAGGCGATTGATGTCTTGAAAGCTTACGGCGGCGTTCAGTGCTGCGACAATCCACGTAGCGAGCAGGATCGCGAGCGCGCCGCCCGCAACCGTGACTATCAGGGTTTCGCCCGCCAAGTCCCGCATGATCTGCCAGGGGCTCGCTCCGAGGGCCTGGCGGATGGCCAGCTCCTTCCGTCGTCCGGCGGAGACGGCCAGGAGCAAGTTGGCGATGTTGGCGCAGGCGATGAGCAGCACGAGCGCGGCCGCCCATTCGAGCGCCAGCAGGATCGGCCGTGAGTTGGCGGCAAAGCTCGCCGACAGCAATGCCACTCCGGCCGTCCACAAGTGGTCGGGAATTGGCAGCGACGCATACGTTGTCGTCATCTGCGCACGCGCGCTGTCCAGCGAAACGCCAGGCTTCAGTTTGGCGTAGATGTTTATCGATTGTTCGCGGTCGGTCGCGTCGAGAACGAACGGCCGGAAAAGATCGACTTCACGATTGAGGACGCGGAAGATTTGGAAGCTCGATGGCAGGACGCCGATCACCGTGCACGGTGTTCCATCAACGTCGATCGACTGGCCGACGATGGTGGAATCGGCTGTGAATTGACGACGCCAGAAGCCGTTGCTCAGGAGGACGACTGCGTCGCGACCTAGCTGGGCATCTTCGTTGGTGAACCCGCGACCGAGGGCTGGTTCGATGCCGAGCATTGGAAGGAATGTAGGTGCAATCTGGAATCCCTCGACCTGCACCGCGTTCGTTTTCATCGACACATTGAAGGCGACGCGGCGGAAAACCGTGGTCTGTTCGAACACGTCCACGTGATCGCGCCACTCGATGTAGTTGACCGGCGCAATCGGCGCGGACGCCACCCCCAGCGCCCGGCTGGTCTCGAACACTCGCACGAGCCGATCGGAATCGCGGTAAGGGAGCGGCCGGAGCAGGACTTCGCGTGTAAGGCTGAAGATCGCAGCGTTGATGCCGAGGCCCAGGGCCAGCGTCGCTATGGCGACAGCCGGGAAAACGGGACGCGAAGCAAGCGATCGCAGCGATCTCGGGATGTTCAGCATCACCTCGCCTTACGCTTGCGCCGAAGAGTGCGGCAAGACCGCGCTCTCGACACAGTACCGTGCAACATACCGTGTGTTTCTTCTGATTTTATACCCGTTTCCGCTAGCTCCCACACCGGTCTTGCGAGGAGTCTGCACACCGTTGTTTGGCAAGTGGGTGGGTCCCCATCGGGATCGCGCCTGGATCACGGGCTAACCGGAAGTTATTTCGAGTCATCCCGATCTGAGAAGTCATTATTGATGGCTCACTTGGCCGTAAAAACGCCAAGCCAGGGGCGGACCTACTACCTGGGCATAGGAGCGAGATACGCCTGGCGATGATCGATGCGATAGGGAGCCGCAAGTGGCGCAGGAGCTTGCGGAGTGCCGACGCGCACTTGGATAAAGTGAACGGCGCCATCTCGCTCAGGCGGCGCAAACGCCAGGCTGTATTCGTGGCGGACGAGTTGAGCGATCTCGGCGTACGCGGAATGGAATTCCTTTTCGGCCTCAGGGTAGTAGGCGCGGCCCCCTGTGGATTCAGCCATGTGTTTCAAGAGTTGACTCGCTCTTTCGAACTCCAGTGCCGATTGGGTAGGGTTTGCGGCACGCAATTTCTTTTTGCTCGCGGGCAGCGGATTTTGCAAGCCCCCCATGAGCGAGACGGCCAGGAGGCGCATGTCGCTGGTTTTGAGCTGCTGAATCACTAGCGCGGACTCATTCATTGGGGATGTGTCCACGCCCGTAGACAGCAAAACAATGGTCTTCTTACCCTGAGCGTTCCCCAGCCACTCCAGTACTTTCGAAACGCTTGCCGATAAATTTAGCGAGCCAAAACCAAGGTTGAACCGTAATTGCCCAAGCGCGGCAAACGCCGCCTGCTTATCCGCAGTGAAATCGAGAAGCGCGGTGGGCGACTCCGCGTATTTGACAACGGCGACGCGATCGCCGTTGGAGAGGCCGTTGAGCAGAGAAAGTGCGGCCTGCAGGTGACCGCCTTCGAGAAGGTAGACGGCCGGACCCGCTTCGATGAGCAGCAAGACCTGCGCTGGTTCTTCGATCGCTGCGAAATCGCTGATGGGCTGCTCAACGGCGTTGTCAAACAGGTGAAAGTCCTCGCGGCGCAAGCCTTCCACGAAGTTTCCGTGCGAATCGGTGACGATCACGCCTACATTAACACGATCCACGCTGACGTGAATGCCTTGGTCTTGTTCTTGAGAAGTTTCCTGCGCGCCTGCCGCCGGGATTGCGCAGAGCAGCGCTGGGAATAGCAGCGCTGCCGGAAAAAAGCGACCTGGCCGCATCACTGGGCTACTCGAGCCACTGATCCCAATGAATGCCCTTGGAATCCTTCCACGAAACTCCCGTGGAGTAATGTAAATGACGCGAGAAAACTTGCGCGTCCACCTGTGTAAGCCAGTCCAAGTTCATCCCAGCGGACGTGGCCGGCTTCTTCGTCGACCCTAAGGATTTTGCCGCGGAATTCTTCTTCGATTCTGCCAACAGGCGATCTCGCAATCCTTGCCAATCCACTTTTTGAAAATCGAAGTAACTCATGCTGTTCAGATTTTCCGGAAATTGTGCGCGGCTGGCCTGAAATTGTGGAACGGCGGCGAGACCAGCGGCAGCCGGTCCTTTTGCACGATTCGCCAGAACCTCCCGAAGCGTTTCCGAGCGGGTCGCCCCGATAAGCATGTTTGGCGTTACGGCCACGTTGAAAAAATTCCATTGTGCGATGCCGGCGCTGCCTTGTTTCCCTCCGAGGGATATTTTAAGGAAACTTACGTCACCCTCGTTGCGTTCCGAAGTCAATTGATCGCCGAAGAGCGCCCGGATCAGTTTGAGCGTTTCCGGCTTCTTTCGAATCCCTAGGAAGTAGACTTGCTTCGCCGTATCCAGCGAAGGACTCGTTTGCAGCGACGCGAATTCTCCCGTTGGCAGGCTGAGTGCATCCGCCAAAGGCATGCCGATCCGCGCTGCCGCGAGCGTGTCGAGCATGTCCGCGTTGCCTTGTTGTCCCTGCGGGAATGCGGCCTGCGCTATGCGCTTCACAACGCCGTAAATCCCCATGAAATTGATTTGTCCGGCGCTGTAGGAAACCGCTTCCGCTGGAGCGAATGCGAGAGAAGTGGGAACGGCCGGGCTTGCCGGCCAAATGTCGAATGGCGTTCCGGGCGCGGTATTGCCGAAGATCGCGGCCTGCATATGTGTTTTCGAACCTTCCAGTGCGAGATGGCCGCCGATGGAGTGGATCGCGTCAATCCGTGCCGCCTCTAGCAAAGGACGCGCTTGGAATCCGCCCGCGTTCGAATCCGAAGCGAGATCTTTCAAATCGGGTACGCCGGCAAAAAATTCAAGCACGCCGCTGCCAAGAATCGGTTGCGCCTCCTGATAAGCAGAAGATTGCGCGAGTGATGCAACCGCGGAAGACTTGCCATTGATGCGGCCGAGAATTTGTTCCATCACGGAACGCTCGCCGGCACTCACCGCAAATTTGCCCTGATCCGCCCAGTACGTCGCGCCCTTCTTGCCCTCCACCTTCAGGGCGGGAACGCCGCCGATCACGAGTGGAGTAAGCACCGGCGCCTCTTTTTCTTGCGCGCGCATCCGGAGAATGGCTTTGGCGATCAAGGATTCTTTGCCGGTGCGGTCATACACAAAAAACATTCCGTTCCATGCGGGCGGTTTGGCATCTTTCGAAACCGGCGCGCTGGCCGCGGAACGCTTCGCGGGTTCGCCGATGTAGCCGAGCGTGAATCCATTTTCAAGGAGTGACGCGTACTCCTGCAGTTCTTCCGGAGTCAGTTTTTGGCCGGGCGATTTTTCCTGCGAACTGAGAATGCTCGAAGCGAGCGCGGAACGCACCGGCGCAAAATCCGCATCATCCCACAGGGCCATCAGCGCATTGGCCCTTCGAACGTCAGGAGCGGGAGCGCCGCGCCAAATCAGATAGAAAACCGTGCGCGAAGGCAACTGCGCCGGCTCCAGCGGCGCTTGCGCGAATGCGGGAATAATTCCCAGCGCGAAGAATGCAGCCGCGGTGAAAAAAAGAATGCGAAGGTGGAGAGCTTTCATGGGAGAACTCCCAGAATACTGGATGAGATTGTCGACACTTCAATGCTAGCGCGGCGGCGCGAAAGCGAGAAGCCCTGTCGCGCGCGGTGTTTCCAGAACGCAGAACAGGGCTTCTGTTGAAAAATAGTTAGCTCTGCTAACTATCAGGGCTTGCTGGGCGTTGCGCTGGCGGCGGGAGCTGCGGCCGCGGGGGAAGCGCCACCGGCTTCTTTCGGCGTGGAGAGATAGCCGGTGATCTGGTTTTTGCCGACGTCGAAGACCACGAATTCGTACGGCGTGCCGCGGGAGTGAGCCACGTAGAATTGAACGGGTTCGCCGGAAGTCTTGTCTTTCTTTTCTATGGTTTTGTCGTCGGCGACGACGGTTACGGTGTACTTCGATTTTTTCGGATCGGTTTTGTTGAGAGTGACCTGCACGGGGCCGACGCGCTGCGGCGCTTTGGATTTCTGGATTGAGAATTCGTAGTAGTTGCGATCGCCGCGGCGCTTGAGTTCTTCGAGGTCGTCGCGATTGCGGGCGATGAGGCCGCTCATCACGTTCATGTCGCCCATGGCGCTGGCCATTTTGGTTTTCGTGGCTTCGAGATCGTTCTTGGTGGCTTCGATGTCTTTTTTGGCGCCGCCGACTTCGGTGGCCACGGCTCCCAGTTTTTCCTCATTTTCCTTTTGCGCCTGCGTGAGTTGCGCGGTGAGTTTCTGGTCGGCGGTCTGCTGCTCCTTGCGGATGGATTCGGCGCGGCTCTGGGCCTTGGAAATTTCCGCCTGGGTCATGCCGACTTTTTGTTCGGTGACCTCGAGATGGCCTTTCAGGTCGGCGAGGCGCGCGTTGGCCTGATCGAGCTGGGCGGTGAGAATTTTGTTCTGGTCCTGCTGCTTGGCGAGATCTTGGCTCAGCCGGGTTTGCGTGGAGTAGCCGGCATAGCCGAGGACGGCCAGAGCGGCGATGACCACGCCAAATAGAACCGCGATCCAGCGCGGCGTGCCCGCAGATTCGTAGTGATAGGACTCCTGCGGACTCGGTACGTTTGGAGAAATGCTCATTCCCCCTCCTCGGTGATGGGCGTCATCCTCGGCGATGGCGCCGAAGAGAAATTATGGCCTGCCAGGGGCTGGATGTCCACCGGCTGCGGGAAGCAACGATGTAAGGAGGTAACGAAGTGACGATTGAGTGATCGAGGAAAAGTCAAAAACCCCACGCGTAAAACCGACGTGTGGGGCACCCATCGTCTCAGAATTCCGTGTACGGGACACCCGTCCTCAGTAAATCATTTCCTGTTAACGGATTGGACAAAAAAGAGAGTGTACGGATCTATATTAAGATGGCTCCTGGTGGCCCTTTTTGAATAGGCGAGTACCAGCCGTCGGTTGATGAGGAGCGAAAATGATATTTCGATTTCTTTTGGCCATACTGCTTTTTGCTACCTGTAATACTGGCGCTGACGGGCGTTCTGCCAGTGAGAGGGGTTCTCTGCTCCAGGTGCAACCCTCTCCCTTTCATGTCCACAAGGAAAACAAGGAGACGTTTGAAATGGTTCTCTTTCTTGGGGCGTTGGCTTTCCCAGTCATACTGATCTGCGCCTCTGAGGTTTGCCGATCTATACGTGTACGACAACTCGCCCGCGACCATTGACTGTTGCGGGTTGGCGTTCACGTATCTAGATTATTTCGAGGAAGTCGCCGGGGGAGCTCTTCTCAGGGAGCAAGGCAAGGATGGCACGATCCATCGTCGCGAGCGTACCCCGCTTGTGAATGACAAGCCCCAGCAAGTATGCATCGGTGACCTGCTGGTGCCCCGCCAGCCGACGGGCAAACGGCTGAGTGGCATGGACGAAACTGATTTCGTCAGCCCAGAAACGATGAGAAGGGTGATTCAGGTTGGCGGCGAGAAGTTTCACTGCTTCCACGGGAGTTACGGCGTCGCGTGAAAACGCAGGGTTGGTAATGATTCTTAGGAAGGCCGCTTGGGTGAACGGGCAGGTGGCCCATCCTTGGCGCGATTTTCGGCCGAACCAGTCTTGTACTTGCGCGTGGGACTCATGGGCAGGCCACATCAAGGCGATCAGCACGTTCACGTCCAGCAGGAAGGCCGTCATTTCTGGTCCGCGTCCAGCTCCTTGACTTTTTTCATGTTCACGCGCGGAGATTCCGGCGGCAGATCGAAGACTTGCACTCCGTTCACCAGACGCGTGGGACGCGGAACCGTAAACGCGCGGCGCACCAGTTCGGATACGGCTTTGCCAAGGGCCAGCGAGCGGCTAGCGGCATAGCGCTTTACGAGGCGAAAGGCGTCATCATCGAGAGAAAGGGTGGTTCTCATGGGGCTATGATGCGGCATGAACCAAGATGATGTCAAGCAGAGACAATAACATCACTATGAGGAAGTGATGTTATGTGACCAAAGTGAGCACAGGCATGGCTCGCGTGAGGCCGGCCAGCGATTTACTTGTGCTTGCGGGTTTTGGTGTTGCGCCCGGACTTGGCGGCGACGGAGGGCCAGCGGGCGAAGATGGAGGTGGAGAGGCCGCCGCGGGGGGTGAATTCGCCGCGGACGACGCACCATTCGGGGCGGACGGCGGCGACGACGTCGTGGAGGATTTTGTTGACGGCGTTTTCGTAGAAGATGCCGAGACCGCGATAGGCGAGGAGATACATTTTAAGAGCTTTAAGCTCGATGCAATCTTTTTTGGGCATGTATTGGATGGTGATGGTTCCGAAGTCCGGGAGGCCGGTCTTGGGGCAGACGGAGGAGTATTCGGGGAAACGCGTGGTGATGACATAGCCGGGGAATTGATTGGGCCAGGTTTCGAGCGCGGGCAATTTGGTCTTGATGCCAGCGCGGGCGTGCTCTGGGGTGTAGTCGGGCATGTGAGGACCTCGGGAGTATTGTATCGTGCCCGGAGAGAGACTGCCTCTTGCGGCGGGTTGCGTTTCTCGCCTATGCTCGCCGTGGAGAACGCCGATCGGAAGAATCCCATTAGTCTGCCCCAATTGTCGTGGGTCGAAGACGCGGCGGTCGAAACGCCGGACGGCGCTGGATCATCTTTTTGGATTTGCGGGCGTCTTGCCGTGGCGGTGCGGAAGGTGCGAAGCGAGGTTTTACGCACCAGCCGTGCCGGTGCGCCATCACTTTCATGCGCATTGCAAGATTTGCGGCAATTTGGAATTGCAACGAATCGCCGCGGAGCACGTGCAGGGGGTGATGGCGATGTTTTGGCGGGTGCTGCGAATTCCGGCTTTGCGATGCGAACCGTGCCGGCATAAGTTTTTCTCCGTGAAGCCGGTAATGAGAGAAGAACGAAGAGCGGAAGCCTCGCCCGTCGAGTGAGAGTCCGGTACCAACACCGTACTAACTAGGTCCCAGATTTCCTGAGTACTGAACCGCGTTTCCACAGGACGGTTACCCCCGTACCATTTCCAGCCTGTTCCCCTTTCTCATTTCCCTCTAATGTCGTGGGCCGGAGGGATGCATGGAGCCGAGTGTCCGCGTGGTGGTTGCCAATCGTCCCCGGCTGTTGCGCGAGCTGGTGATGTCCACACTGTCCGGGCAAGCGGGAATTGAAGTGGTGGGAGAAGCAGAAAACGAGCGGGACGTGCCTTCGCTGGTGACGGCGACGAGGCCAGATTTTTTGCTGATCGCGCTGGAAGAATCGCGGCGGCGTCCGCCGTTGTGCGATTTGCTTTTGCGAAAGTTTCCGGCGCTGCGAATCATTGCGGTGGCGCCGAACACGAATGTGGGGATTTTCTACTGGGCTTCGTTCGATATCCACTCGAGAACGATGGAAGTGAGCGAGGAAGCGCTGCTGGAAGCGGTACGGAGCAGCGCGGTTCCAGCGAAGGGAGGCGCCGGTTGAAGCACGGGAGGATTCTTCTTTGCGCGGCGATTCTTCTTTGCAGCGGCGAAGCGCGGGCGCAACAGCCCGGTCAGGAGAAGAGCGGCAGCCGGGCGCAGGAGCGCGGCGGGGCCGTGGCACAGCGTGCACCACAGCGCACGGCGAGCGAGGGCGGAGACCTGGCGGCAGACAACCTGGATCGCGTGGCAGCGACAGCCGGGCAGATTTTGGAGATTTTAAACAGCGACGCGGGGTTGATGGTGGAGTTCAAGCGCATGGTCGCGCAGGACGCCAGCGCGGGCGGGCAACTCCTGGAAGAGACAGATTTAAGCGAGAGCGCACTGGCGGAGCGATTGCACGAGGATTTGCGGATGCGGGTGCTTGCGACGCGACTCTTGCAGCGCTATGGATACCTTCTCCCGAAGTTGAATCCCGATTCAGAAATTGCGCTGGAACAAAAACTGGTCTTCCAGGAACGAGCGCAGATCCTGGCGCGTGCGGCAGAGAAGGGCGACGAAGGACGCGGCGCAGCGGCGGGAGAACGGAACGCGGGGTGCGACCCACAGCAGCAAACGGATTGCGAACCGCAGCGGCGCACCGTGGAAAAAACGCGAAGGCTAAGCGATCCGCGTTTGACTGATGGTTTCCCGATGGAGCAGCGTTCTCCGCGCGGAGAATATCCCACCCAGCCTTTGCGACCGGACGTATTGAGCTCGCCGCGGGAGCAACGCACGGAGACGGCGGGAACGGATCCTGCCGAAGCGCTACTGGTTTCTTCCTTGCAGGCGAATCCCGGCGGAGCTGTTCCGGGTGGCCGAATCGCCGCGGGAGGTTTCCTGGGAGAAACGATCGCGCCGATGGTGCCGGCGAACGAAGCGGCGTGGAGCGAAAATTTCGCGGGAGGGCCTGGCAGCAACAGTGGGGCAACGCCCTCGGGCAGCAGGGAATTCGAGCGGATGTATGAAGAACGCAAGGTCACCAATGGATTTCCGGCAGACCGCGAGCCCGTGCGCATGGTGCATCATCCGAATCCCTACGCGGATGCTCCGTCGCTTTACGACCTGTATGTGCAAGCAAGCTGGCCGGCCAGCGGCGCGACGCGCTTTGGGGCGGAAGTCTTTCGGCGCGGAGCGGTGAATTCGGAAGTGCTTCCGATGGATTTGCCGGTGGGGCCAGATTACGTGCTCGGGCCGGGGGACAGCCTGTCGATTGACCTGTGGGGAGGCGTGTCGCAGCGGCTGTTTCGCGTCGTGGACCGCGAAGGGCGATTGGTGCTTCCGGAAGCGGGGCCGCTGCTGGTGGCCGGCAAATCGCTTGGGGAAGTGCAGGATGCGGTGCAGCGCGTGCTGCGGACGCAATTCCGGAATGTTTCGGCAGATGTTTCACTGCTGAAGCTACGGACAGTGCGGGTGTACGTGGTGGGAGAAGTCGCGTTCCCAGGCGCTTACGACGTGAGTTCACTTTCGACGCCTCTGAATGCGCTGTTTGCAGCGGGCGGAGTGACCGGGCACGGATCGCTGCGGCGACTGGAGCACTACCGCGGGAAGCAGCTCGTGGAAGAGGTGGACGCTTACGATTTGCTGCTGCATGGAATCCGCGGAGAAGTGAAGCGACTGGAGAATGGGGATTCGTTGCGCGTGCCGCCGCTGGGAATTTCGGTGACCGTGGAAGGAATGGTTCGCCGGCCGGCACAGTACGAGCTGCGCGAAGAGAAAAGCCTCGGAGAGGTTCTAGATTTGGCGGGCGGCATCCTGCCGGCGGCGGCGCTGCGGCACATCGAAGTGCAGCGGCTGGACGCCCATGAAAAAAAGACGATGCTAAGCCTGGAAATCGGTGAAACGAGCGACAAAGAGGCGCTGCGGAGCAAGTTCGAGAATTTCAAGGTGCAAGACGGCGATGAGATTCACATTTTTCCGATTGCGCCCTACAACACCGGAGCGGTGTACCTCGAGGGGCACGTGTTGCGGCCGGGGCGCTACTCGTATCGCGATGGGATGAAACTGACGGATCTGATTACTTCTTACAAAGATCTACTGCCGGAACCCTCGGAGCGTTATGCAGAAATTGTCCGCATTGTTGCACCGGAGAACCGGCCGGTAGTGGAAAGTTTCAATCTGGCTGCGGCGGTCGGGAACCCGGAAAGCGCGCCGAAGCTGCAGCCGCTGGATACCGTGCGCATTTTTGGCCGTTACGATTTTGAAGCGGCGCCGGAATTTACGGTGCTCGGAGAGGTGCGCCATCCGGGGCGCTACCGAAGTTCGGGGCAGGCGCATTTGCGGGACGCGATTTATCAGGCGGGAGGAGAGACGGCGGAAGCGTGGGGCGAGACCGTGCAGCTTTTCCGGGCGATGCCGGACAGCACGACAAAGGTCTTCAGCATTTCGTTGCACGACGCGCTGGCGGGCGACCCGTTGAACAACATTCGAGTGGAGCGTGGCGACCGTATTTTGGTGCATCGCCAGCCAGAGAAGGCAAGTCCGCGGAGTGTATACATTCGCGGTGATGTGGCCCGACCGGGGCGGTATCCGCTGGCGGCGAACATGCGCGTCTCGGATCTGGTGCGCTCCGCCGGCGGATTTTTGCGAAGCGCCAATTCCGCGAGCGGCGACTTAACGCACTACGCGGCGACGAGCGGAACGCCCCAGGCGCAAGCCACCGAATCGCAACCGGTAAATCTGGCAGCGGCACTGGCCGGGCAGGAAGCCGAAGACTTGGCGCTTCGCGACGGCGATGTGTTGACCGTGCCGCAGCAGACCGGATGGAAAAACATCGGCGCGGCGGTGACGCTACGAGGCGAGGTAGGGAAGCCCGGCGTGTACGGGATACAGCCCGGCGAACGGCTCAGTTCATTGCTGCGGCGGGCGGGCGGTCTGTTGCCGACGAGCTATGCGCAAGCGGCGGTGTTCGAACGAATCGAAGTGCGCGCGATGCAGCAGAAAAACAGGCAGGAGTTGATCCAGCGGCTGGAACAGGAATCGACGGTAGTGAAAATATCAGTCACGACATCGGGGAACGAAGAGGCTGCGCTTCAGCAAGCCGCGATGCAGCAGCGGGAGCGGGTTCTGGAGGCGCTGCGGCGGGCGCCGATTTCGGGCCGGCTGGTGGTGCACATCCGGCAGGGACAGAAAGGCTTCGCGGGGTCGGCGGATGACCTCGAACTTCGCGCGGGAGACACACTGGAGATTCCGAAACAGCCGGGGTTTGTGACGATTGTCGGGCAAGTGTACAACTCGAACGCGATCACGTACGCGCCCGGAAAAAATGCCGGATGGTATCTCTCCCATGCCGGGGGAGCCACTGGACTGGCCAACAAGAAAGCCATATTCATCGTTCGCGCGAACGGGTCGGTAACGAGCGGGAGCAGCGGCCCATGGTCGGGCGGGGTGCTCTCTTCTCCCATCGGGCCGGGTGACACGATTGTGGTTCCGGAGAAGGCCGTGCTCGGGGGCAACACCTGGAAAAATGTGGTGGCGATTGCGCAGATAGCGCAAGCAGCCGCGCTGGCCGCAGCGGTGGCGATTCCATGACGAAGATCGAACATCGCCGGCGAGCGGAGAGAGAGAGAGCCGCGTGAGCGAGACGCCCACAGAGTTAACGACACGCTCCGGCGGGGAAGATCTCGTGGGAGAGCGCGCCCGGCTGGTCGCGATGCTGCGTCTGCTGTGGGAGAGCCGCAACATGGTTTTCCGGGCAGTGGCGGCTGGGGCGCTCGTCAGCGCCGGGCTGGTGATGCTGACCCCAGTGCGTTACGAAGCGACAACACAGTTGATGCCACCGGACGGGCAGAGCGGGACGGGGATGGCCATGTTATCGGCGCTGGCGGTGCGCGCCGGCGGTTTCGGCGGCATCGCCAGCGACTTGCTGGGGGTTAGAAACTCTGGAGCTTTGTTCGTGGGGATTCTGGGAAGCCGCACGGTGCAGGATCGCCTGATCGAACAATTCGAGCTGCGGAAGATTTATCACACTTCGAAGATGGAAGATGCGCGGAAAGTTTTGGCGTCGGAAACACGCATTGCGGAGGACCGCAAGAGCGGCGTGATAACAATCACGGTGACGGATCACGATGCGCATCGCGCCGCCGCGATGGCTGAGGCTTACGTCAATGCCCTGAATCGTCTGGTCGAGCAAGTAAGCACATCGGCAGCGCGAAGAGAACGCTTGTTTCTCGAAGAGCGGCTACGCGCGGTGAAACAGGATTTGGACGGCGCCGCAAGAGAATTCAGCGAATTTGCGAGCAAGAACACGGCGATCGACATCCCCGCGCAGGGCAAGGCCATGGTGGAAGCCGCCGCGACCCTGCAAGGGCAGCTCATCGCGGCGGAATCGGAGCTACGCGGAGTGGGGGCCGTGTACACGGAGCAAAACGTGCGGGTGCGGGCGCTACGCGCGCGTGTGGGGGAACTTCGCTCGCAGCTCGGGAAGCTGGGCGGGGACGGCACTTCCTATGCGGGTTCGAAGAGCGATAGTTCTTACTATCCGGCGATGCGACAACTGCCGCTGTTGGGCGTGACCTACGCGGACCTCTACCGGCGGACGAAAATCCAAGAAACGGTCTTTGAACTGCTTACGCAGCAGTACGAGCTGGCCAAGGTGCAGGAAGCGAAAGAAGTTCCGAGTGTAAAGGTGCTGGACGCGGCAGTAGTTCCCACGAAGAAATCGTTTCCGCCGCGGACCTTGTTCACGGCTGCGGGCACGGCCATGGCGTTTCTCGGCGCGTGCGCCTGGATCATTGCCAAGCACGCGTGGAATGGAATCGATCCGCAAGATCCCGCGAAGCAGTTCGCGTTGGAAGTCGCGGTGACGGTACGCGGAGAAGCGCTGCGGCTCGCGCCAGCCGGCTCGCTGCTGCGGCAGGCCTGGGCACGGGCCGCACGGCCCAGGGTTCCGGCCGCGGAAAACCCGGGAACTGAAACGCGAGAACAACCGCAGGAAGCGGCAGATCTTACGCGCGCGGCACGAAACAGCCTTGGGTAGAGCGCAAAAGACGAACAAGAGATAGAGAGAAGCAAGGACCGGGAGAAGCATAGACGTATTTCCTTCAATGAATGGAACAGCAACAGGCCGATCGCCCGCGCCACCCGTACAGGAGTGGAAGCCCGATTTTCCTTTTGAAAGCTGGACCCCACCGGGCCGGACGCAGCCGGCACAAGCCAGGAGCACCAGCGCGCACGACGGGACCACACGACAGGTGGCTTACGTCGGAATTGACATTGCACTGGTGTGCTTGGGAGGGGTAACAGCGTTTTGGCTACGATTTGGATTCGCCAATCCTTTTGGAGCCGGTCCATTCGCGTGGAGCGAAATTTTTTCGCAAGTAAACGCGCGGGCGTATCCGGGGTTTCTCGTTCTCTACGCTGCCCTAATTGTGCTGGCATGCGTAGGCCAGGATCTGTACCGCACGGCGAGAGAGCAGAGCGCCATCGGCGAATCGCTGGAAGTCGCGAAAGCGGTTTTCCTGGCGACGGCGTTGCTCGTGCTGTTCATCTTCACGACCGGTAACAAAGAGATTTCCAGGCTGGTGGTGGCGTGCGCCGGGACGTTGAACATTTTTGCGCTGGCAGGATGGCGTCATGCCAAACGCCGGTACGTGCTGCGCCGGGCGGCTCGCGGGGAAGGGCTGTCGCGTGTGCTGATCGTGGGCGCAGGGAAGATGGGAAAGGCGCTGGCGGCGTGGTTTGGAGAAAACCGCGAGCTGGGCTACAGCGTCTGCGGATTTCTGGATCCGCAGCCGAACGGAGATGCGCGAGTGCTCGGTTCGGTGCACGAACTGCGGCGCGTGGCGCTGGCACAGTTCGTGGATCAACTGTTCATCACGTTGCCCGCGGACCGTGAACTGGTCAAAGAAGTATTTCTCGAAGCGCGGCGCCTACGCCTGAACCTGAATGTGGTGCCGGATCTTTACGACGGGTTGGGCTGGCGCGCTCCCGTGCAAACGATCGGAGGCTTTCCGGTCATCGAGTTGCATGGACAGCCGATTCCAGTCTTGGGGCTAGCGGTAAAGCGGGCCATGGATTTTTTGGGTGCGCTTCTTGGACTCCTACTCACATTCCCGATCCTCGCGCTTGCGGCTTTATGGATTCGCCTGGATTCTCCCGGCCCGGTATTTTATTCCGCGCTGCGCGTCGGCAAAAAGGGGCGGAAATTCCGCTGCTATAAGCTGCGGACGATGGTTTCGGAAGCCGAAGCACAAAAAGAGCAACTTCGTGGCGCCAACGAGCGCCACGGCCCGTTCTTCAAAATGGAAAACGATCCTCGTATCACGCGTTGCGGGCGCTGGCTGAGGAGATACAGCATCGATGAACTGCCGCAACTTCTGAACGTCTTGTTGGGAGAGATGAGTCTGGTGGGACCGCGGCCGCATCCCCTGGACGATTTCGAACGCTACGGCATCGAGCACTTGCGCCGCCTGGATGTGAAGCCGGGCGTAACCGGTCTGTGGCAAGTGCAGGCCAGAGGCGATCCTTCGTTCGAAACGAATATGGTGCACGACCTGGAATACATCGAGAACTGGAGTTTGCGGTTGGATGCGCTGATTCTCCTTCGAACGGTGGGTGTGATTCTGAAAGGCGAAGGCCGATGAACTCTGCCGGGTCCTGCGCAAAAGTGATACCAACGCTGCTTCGCTCCATTTTGCCGAGCCGATTGCTACGAGCCATCGAGGGCCATCCTCTCCTGGCAGTACTCTTTCCACTTGTAAATCAGTCCTCCATTTATCTGATTGGAGCCGCGCTTTTGGGGCTGGGAAATTTCGTCCTTGTGCCGCTGTACACGCGGTATCTATCGCCAGAGGATTTCGGACTCTATGCGCTGGTGGAGATCGTTTTGTTGATGGCCGTGACCACCACTCAACTCGGGCTGGGGACAACGTATGTCCGCTGGTATGCGGAAACGGCGGCCGCGCGGCGGGGGGAACTCCTGGCATCTTGCGGCGCAGCCGGTTTCGTTGCCGCTCTTGCGGGGGGCGGTTTGCTGGTCGTGCTGGCCGGGCCGCATGGATTGCACTGGTTTGCGAGCCTGGAGCAGATGAGATGGATGCTGCTTCCGGTTGTGGCTCTGCGAAATCTGCAGGGAATTCTTTTTTGTGTTTTGCAAGCTTCGCAACGCGCAGCAGCGTACGTCACAGCGGCGGTGATCCGGCTGCTGTTTCTTTCTGGAGCGGGTGTCTGGTTTGTCGTCCTTCACCGAGGACGAATGGAGGGCGTACTGCAGAGCTGGCTGATTGGCGATGCGGCTTGCTTTTTCGTCTTGTTGGGATTTTGCCTTCCGGGGCAGCGCCTGAGGATCCATTTTGCGACGCTGCGACCGATGTTGAAGTATGGCGCGCCTCTGGTGTTGAGTTCCTTTATGGCGCTGCTGTTGGATGCCTCGGGCCGGTTTTTTCTAGCTAACTACAAGAGTCTTGCCGAGGTTGCGCTTTACGTGGTGGGAATCAAAATCACCAATATTATTTCTATGGGATTTCTGCAGCCGTTTGGCAGCGCCTGGGCCGGCATGGCGTTCCCCATCTCCCATCGTCCCCATGCACCGATCACCTACACAAAGCTGCTGGGCTATGCCCTGGTGGCGCTAATGCTGCTGATCGCGACCACGATTCTGTTCGGTCCTTTCCTAGTGCTTCTCTTTGCGGGCCGTGCTTATTTGTCCACGGTGCGCCTGCTTCCCTGGCTCTTGCTCCCGGTGGCGTTCCGGCTGTTCGAATATTGGAGCAGTTTGCCGCTCTATCTCAAGTACAAGACGCATTGGATCGGCGCCATGGCTACGGTGGGGGTGCTGGCCTGCGCGGGACTGAACGCGCTTCTTGTGCCGCGACTGGGAGCGTTGGGTGCAGCGTTAGCGTGGGCCGGCGCGCTGGGAGTGAACATCGCGCTGATGACCGCGGTGGGTAGACGCTATTACATCCTGCCGCTGGACTTGAAGACGATGGGCTTCGCGACCAGCCTCTGGCTTTTGGGAATGGGCGGAAGCCGGATGACACTGACGCTCCCGCCGGCACTGGGCTTTGGAGTTGCATCGGTCCTTGCGGCTACGCTCGTCGCCCTGTGTGTCTGGTATTTCCATCGCGACGTTCAGGCCACGAAAGTCCACTTCACGGAAGGCGCGTATGCCGATTGAGATTCCTGCGTTTATCGGAGCGCGGTTGGCAGGATGGCACAGATCGTATTCTTCACTGACGCTCCGCGAGCTGGTGGTCAAGGTGCGGCGGCGCATTACCCGCCCCCTCTTCTTGTTGTACTGCAGCGCTCTGGTAGCGGCGTTTCACGTGCGCAACGTTATTAAGGGTTCATCGCCGGTCCGTGTCGAAGTGGGTGGGGTCGCATTCTGCCTTGTGCCGGAAGGTAGCATTGCGTTCCATACGTGGTCGGGTTTGCGATTCGAACAACACGAACTCGAATTTATCCTAAGAGTACTCCAGCCGGGAATGACGTTCTTCGATATAGGGGCAAATGCAGGCCTATTCACCCTTGCAGCAGGCAAGGCAAGGGAGGGAACGCTGGGTTGCATATACGCTTTCGAGCCCTGCCCCGCGACGTTTGCCATTCTCAAGAAAAACATCCACAAAAACAGACTCGCGGGCATCCACGCGCAGTGCATGGCGATTTCCGAATACTGCGGAGAAGCGAGTCTGTACATCAATGCGGCCATGAAGGATGGATTGAACTCTCTGGAAGATCCCAGCCACGGCGACGCAGAGGTGATCGGGACGATTCCGGTTCACCTGACGACGCTGGATGCGTTCCTTACAGAGAGAGGCATCGCTCGAGTGGATGTGATGAAGGTAGATGTGGAAGGAGCCGAGCTTCTCGCTTTTCGTGGTGCGCGCAGCTTGCTGAGCCGTGCGGACGCGCCGCTGATCCTTTACGAAGGATATAGCTGGTGCACCGCGGGCTTTCAATATCACCCGGTGGAAATCATGTGGCTGCTGGAAAGTTTTGGATACGAGATCTTCGTTCTGGATTCAGTATCGGGGCAAGCGAGGCAGAGGACACCCGGCGAAAGTTATGACGCGATGGTAGTGGCAGTGAAGCCGTCGCATTCGCGATATGCGGAGGTTGCGGCGGGGCGAGCGCAGACATGAAGGTCGCTATCGTGAAGCAGGTGTTGGACACGTTTGGACCGTGGTCAAGCATCCGCTGGGAAGAGACCACGGCGGAAGCGCTGTTCAAAATTTGGCCGGGCAGAGGGTTGCATTGGGAAATGACCACGCTGCTGCAAGCCGATTGGTACATCGTGCCGCAGCGGGTGAACACGGATTATACCTACGACGCAGTTCTCAGGTATCGACACAACAAGGAAATTGTGCGGAAACATGCCCGCGGAGTCATGGCGCGGAATGAGATTCCGTTCGATTCCTACGATCTGGTCATAACGAACGACCCGATCCTGGAGTTTCCCACGGGATCGCGCACCCTGTTTGCCTACTTTGTCGTGGAGCATTGGGACTGGCGGTATCGAGCATCGCTCCGTCGGCCGCTGGTGAGTGCGGACCTGTTTCTTGCCCACATGATGGACGGCCCGGCCTCGCTCAAGAGTTTGCCTCAGGCGATTTCCTTTCCTTATCTTCGAGACCCGAAAACCATGCGTTCGCTTTTTGCTCCAGTCCATCGTGAAGAATCGGTTTGGGTGGACTGGCGAATGCTGGCAACCTTGAGCGCCGCGACAAGCGGAAACAGCCACGAAGCGGAAAATGCTGCGGCCAGACGGCTGGAAGCCGTAGTGCACCTGCCGGTCGCGTTCCGCTCTTTTTCGATGGGCTTGTATCACGGAGAAGATCCGCCGCGCTGGGGGGACGCGGCGAACTATTTGCGGCAGCTTGGGCGGCAAAAATACTACTTGTGTCTTGGAAGGGGCAGCGGCGCAGGTCAAGGACTGGCCGACGCCGCATCACTCGGGTGTCTCTGTTTCGGCGAGCGGGACAAAGCGTATCACCGGCTGCTGTGTCACCCGGAGACACTGTGCGGCGACTTACAAGACTTGCCGCGCCGCTTGTGCCGCGTGCGCGGTTCGGAAGATCTTCAAAAAGAAGTTTACGTATGGCAGGAGGAGAAGCTGCGGAGACATTTCATCGAAGAACCAGTGCGCCTTCTTGAGAAAGCTCTTGAAATCAAACGACACGGTTTTGCAAGAATGCGTGGGCGAGCGACGACAGCGATAGCGCTCCACGCTGCCCGCGTGAAATCAGGTTTGAAACTGCGGGAAAAAACCGAGAGGGAGTAAATAGCGGCCCGTGCGGATCCTGGCGCTCAATTTCAATCAGAAAGGTATGGGCACGTACCGGCGGTCGTTTTATTTCAGCAGGGAGCTGGCGCGAGCCGGTCATGAAGTGACTATGGTTACGGTTTCTCGTACTTCGCGTTTTCAACGTCGCGTCTCCTGGAAACGGGGCTGGATTGGGGAATGTGCCGAGCCGCGAGGCGAAGGGCCATGGATACGTCTGATAGAGGGCCCTGCGTGGGGCTATCGCGCGTTGCCGGGATGGGGTTCGGGGCCGCTGGACATCTGGCAGCGCATGCGTGAGCTGCAAACCGGCAACTACGACGCCGTCCTAGGATTTGAATACCACCCGAATGTTTCCTGGCCGGTCTATTTGACAAGACCGTGGAAGCATTTTCGATTTGTATCGGATTGGTGCGACTGGTACGGGGGGAGCTCGAATTGCTATCGCGGCTGGAAGCTCGCACACCGCATCGATTCCCATCTGGAAGAGAGGATCCGGCATGCCGCCGACTGTGTCAGCGTAACCTCGCGAGTTCTGTTCGAGCGGGCACTCACCATTGGCATTCGCAGGGAAAAAATCGTACATATTCCGGCAGGCGCGGCAACCGACTACATCGTGCCACTCGAGAGGAAACTGGCGCGCCGACAGACAAAGCTTCCAGAAAAGGCTCTGATCGTAGCCGCCGTACGCAGTGGGGACATGTGCCGGGAAGTCCAGATCTTTCGCGAAGTCTTACGCAGAGTTCCCGATGCGCTTTTCCTTATGCTAGGGAGCTCCTCCGAGCCTGCGATGGATTTAGCTGCGCGTTTTGAAATCTCCAACCACATTATCTCTACAGGCTGGGTTCGCGACGAAGATTATCCCCGCTATCTCGGCAGCGCCGACGTCTGCTTCTGTCCGCTCGAAGACAGCCGCAACGACTGCGCGCGATGGCCCGCAAAAATCCTGGATTACCTTACGGCGGGCCGGGCGACGGTGACGAATGCCGTCGGTGAAGTCGCCGACCTATTCCAAAAACAACCTGTTGGTGTGCTCGCTGGGTACGGCTGCGATGAATTCGCTGAGTCCATTGCCGGACTGTTGCGCGATTCAAATCGTCGCCAGGAGCTTGGTGAGAGCGCCCGCCAGGTGATGGTCCGGGATTGGGACTATCGGCTGCGGGGGCCGTTGATCGAAGGAATGATGGTGGTTGGAGAATGCCGCTAGCTATTTTAGTTGGTGTCTTGGTACTAGGTATACTGCTGCTCCGGGTTGCGGAACGACCGACGCGATTGATCTATGTGGTGCCGCTCCTGCTCGCGTTTGAGTATCGCCTACAACTTGGCAGTATCAGTATTGACCTAGCTGAGTTGAGCGCCCTTGTCGTGTTGCTGGTCTGGGTGGCGCGCAGGTGGGAGGGAAAGCAGGCGGCATCTGCGAAGTGTATTTCGGGCGACGGCCTGACTGTTTTTCTTCTGGCGGTTTGCGCCTTTCCAAGTATCTTCTTTGAAAGCAAACTTCATCACGCGGCAAGTGTGTATCGCGATCTCCTCCTGCCATTTTTCTTTTTTCTTGTATTCGTTCGCATCGGGCTGGAAAGCGAAGAAATCGACGCGCTGATTAAGCTAGCTTGCCTTGTTGCGCTTGTGAATGCGGGGCTGGGGATCGTGCAGTGCTTTACAGGGAATTACATGTGGTTCGCCGGGCCGGAGGAGGCGGAATGGCAGGCGTACAAAACCAGCTTTGCAAAACTCTCGACCTTCGGCGATCTCCTTGGCGTCCAAGACACACTTCCGGTCGGGTTGTACACCGGCGCAAATAACTTTGCCTGTTATTTGTCCACACCGCTGTGCTTGTTTACCGCGCTGGTATTTTCCCGGGAGCTTACGAAACGCCAGCGGCTGGCGAGCTTCATCACGACAGGGATGCTACTGACTTGTCTCTGCTTCACTATTTTTCGCTCTGGGTTGCTGGTTTATGCAGCCTCTATGATGCTGCTCTACTTATTTTTGAGCTCCCGTAAGGGCGTGTGGCGCTTTGCAATGGTTGGGGTGATGGCCGGCGCGCTAGCGCTGGCTTTTCTGAGCGAGGGCCTGTTCGATTGGGATCAGTTCGGGTCTTTTTCGGGACGGCAGGAAATGATCTCTGCTGCCTGGGCATTGATCAAAATTCATCCGGAGCTTCTCCTAACCGGTGGATTCACAGACCTCTACCACTTGCAGTCCGGAGAGCCTCAAGAGATTCACAATCTATTTCTCTACAGTGTCGTTCAGTTTGGGCTTCCTGCGACCTTGCTGTTCTACTCATTTTTCATTCGATTTTTGTGGCGTGCGCTGACCATCGTAAATCGCGCGTCTGGACCGCATCGGAATGTCCTCGCGGCGGTCGCGGTGTCCCTCGGCTGCAATATTTTTCTGTATGGTGCGACCACGATGCTCATCGATTCCGTGCAGACCAGCATCTGGCTTCTGTTTTGGACCGGGGTTGCAGCGCACGTTGGCTTATTCCTGAAATACAAAACGCCGCCGGTATCTGGCATCGCCCCGCAAGGGCGCCATGTATTTTCGGCAAGCGCGGCGGTCCCGGGTGCGGAAAGTGCCTGATCAGATGTGCGAGGACGTGTTCCGATGAGTTTACAAGCGCAGCTGCGCAAGTATGTAAGAACCTATCCGCAGTGGGGATTCGCGCCGCCGCGGGTGCAGATCGAGCGGCCGCTGGCGAGGTTCGGCACGGAGTACGGCGGCTATGTTTTGGATGAATCCATGATGCCAGAGAATGCGGTGATCTATTCGCTGGGGATTGGGGAAGATATTTCTTTTGATCTCTCGGCCATCGAGCGCTTCGGGGCCAGGGTGGAAGCCTTCGATCCCACGCCCAAGGTGACGAAGTGGATCTCGTCGCAGGCGCTCCCGGATGAATTTCACTTTCATGATGCTGGCATCGCCGACTATGACGGCGAAGCAACATTCTATCGGCCGCCGAAGGAGGATTGGGTTTCGCATTCGATGATTTCAGCGCGGCAATACAGCCACGAGTCTGTGCGTCTCCCCGTAATGCGGCTAAGGACCGCGATGCATCGTTTGGGGCATAGCCAAATAGACGTCTTGAAAATGGATATCGAGGGGGCCGAGTACGCGGTGATCGAAGATGTCGTCCGGGAAAAAATTCCGGTCCGGCAACTGTTAGTGGAGTTTCATCACCGACTCTGGCCCGGGGGAACTGAGAAAACCAGGCGGACACTGTGGCTTCTCGAGGCCCAAGGAATGAAGATCGCTCATGTTTGCTCGCGAATGGAGGTCTTTACACTGGTTCAGGAAAAAACTGGAAATGAGCCTGCATGAATGAAGACTGGCCAGCGGCGAGATCGAACGTAGAGCCCGAACAGCAGGGTGGTATGGACAAGTGCGAGGCGCAACCGGCAGCCCAAGAGAAGCGTAACCGTGGCCGTTCAAGCGAAAAGAGAATGATGAAAAAAGTCTTAATCATTGAAGCACAAATGAAGCAATACCGGCTGCCCTTCTACGAGAGGCTGAATGACAAGCTGCGAAGCGAAGGCATTCGTCTCAAAGTTGTCTACAGTGATCCGGCATCGGAGGAAATACAAAAAGGCGACAATTGCGATTTGCCCGGCGAGTACGGCGTGAAGGTAAAAGGATATTGGTTTTGGAACGATCGCTTGCTCTTTCAGCCGGCGCTTCGCGCTATCGCCGGTTCTGATCTCGTCGTCGTCGATCAAGCGAACCGGCTGGTCCTGAACCATCTCCTGCTGGTGCTCTCTCTTCTCGGAGTGAAGCGAGTGGCGCTGTGGGGTTTGGGCGAGAATTTGCAGGCGGACCGCTCGGGCCTTTCCGAATGGTACAAGAAGCGAACGGCTCGATGCGCAGACTGGTGGTTCGCCTACACCGCGGGAACGGCTGAATATCTCCAGCGGTGCGGTGTGCCGGCTTCGAAGATCTCCGCCGTTCAGAATTCTGTGGATACTCGGCGAATCCAGGACTACATCCGGAGTTTCGAAGCCAATGCGAAAGCGCAGGTCCGAGCCAGGCTCGGAATCCCTGCTGCAGCGCCAGTTGGCATCTTCGTGGGCATGTTTCACAAAGTGAAGTCTCTGCCCTTTCTCCTGGAAGTCAGTCAACGGATTCGAAGCAGGATCGACGATTTCCATTTGATTGTGGCAGGAGGCGGGCCCGAGGAATCAGAAATCAGAGAGGGCGCCAGCCAGCAGCCCTGGGTTCATTTTGTTGGGCCAAAATTTGGAGACGAGAAATCGGAATTGCTGGGAATAGCTGACGTATTCCTTCTCCCGGGCCGGGTCGGTTTGGCCATCCTTGATTGTTTTGCCGCCGGATTGCCGCTGGTGACTACCAAATTGGCTATTCACGGGCCGGAGATGGAATATCTCGAGGAAGGCCGCAATGGTGTTACGACGCCGCATGATCCGGAGCTCTACGCGCAGGCTGTAGCCCGCCTCTTCACTCATCCGGCGGAGCTGGACGCACTACGTGACGGGGCGAGACGTTCCGCGGAAAAATATTCGATTGAAAATATGGTCGAGAATTTCAGGAGCGGAATCGTGCAGTTTCTTGGCCATTCGAATGGGCAATCCCGCGGCGCGGAGAGGAAAGCGTCCGATCATGTCGTGCGACAGGGGAAAATACGGGAGAGCTGGCGGCGGCAAACCAGCGCGGAGGGAACAATGCCGGTCGCGCGACCGAAATCGCATGTTCCCGCACGGATGCCAGCGAGCCAGTCGAGACCCAGAGCTCTGATGACCACGAGCTGGGACGACGGGCACCCGCTCGATTTTCGGGTCGCGGAACTGCTAGAGAAGTACGGCTTGGTGGGGACCTTTTATGTGCCACGCACGTCGCAGAGAGCCGTGATGCATCCGCAGAGAATTCGCGAACTTGGGCGCACGTTCGAAATCGGGGCGCACACCTTGGAACACGTGAGAATTGATCGGCTCGCGGATGATGCAGCCTTTGCGCAATTGTCGGGCTCTCGCCGATGGGTCGAGGATGTCACCGGCAAGAACTGCGGGCTCTTCTGTTTTCCCGGGGGGGCTTTTAAGAAGCGGCAGCTGCGCCTCGTTCGGGGAGCGGGTTTTCGTGCCGCCAGGACGGTCGAACTTCTTTCGACGGCAGAACCTCGTGAAATCGATGGTTTGTGCGTCATCCCGACTACGATTCAGGCCTTTCCTCACGGCACTTACGCTTATATGAAGAATGCGTTGCGGCGATCCTCCCGCACTTTTTATCTTGTGCTGCGCTCCTCCTCAAATTCCGGGGATTGGGTGGCGCAAGCCACGGAAATATTGACTCGTACAATCGAGCGAGGAGGAGTCTTCCACCTGTGGGGGCACTCCTGGGAAATCGAGGAGGAGGGCCAATGGAAGCAACTTGAGTCCTTCCTCTCATTTGTGAGCACGAGATTGTGCACCACGCAATGCGTCACCAACTCGGAGCTCTGCCGGTATGCCGTTTAATCTCGAAGAAATCGCTTTGCTGCTGCGTTGCCCAGATGACGGGGCAAAGCTGGCTACATTCGCCGGTGGGCTCCGATGCAATGAATGTCATCGTTGCTATGGTCTGCTTTCCAGAAACATTCTGGAGCTGCTTCCGTCGCGACCGATCGCGTTTCCTGAGAGAAGCGAGCTGGCGCACTACCGAGAAGGCTATTGGAGTGAATTTTCTCGACCGCTGGAAATTCGAGAAAACGCCATAGCATGGGGCGCACCCGAAAGTCTCTCGCAGAAATGGGTACGACGCCGCGAGCGGCAGGCCCGCGAAGTCCTTCAATTCTTGCGCGGTAAGCAGCGTGAATCGGAGTTGATTTTTTGCGATCTCGCGGGAGGTGCTGGGTATTGCACATTTAGCGCGGCAGCCGAGTACCGACTGGTCTTTCATTGCGATTTGTCGCTGGACGCACTGGTGTACGCCAGTGCAAAAGCCCGTGCCAACCACTTGGAAAACATCATTTTTGTTCATGCCGATTATTTTCAGCCGCCGTTTCGGAACAGCGTCCATCGTCTCGCCTGCCTCGACACGCTGATCCGCGGCCCATGGCATGAGTCAAGGCTGCTTAGAAGCATCCGAGGCGTCCTCAGTAGCGATGGATCCGCAGTACTGGACTTTCACAACTGGTGGCACAACCCGCTCCGCCGTCTGGGGCTTCTTTCGGACAATTTTGCAGGCAACAAGAGTTATACCCGCAAAGAATTGAGAAAACTTCTAGCAAGTTCCGGAATTGGGCCGTTCGATACAAAGCCTTTTGTCCAAGAGGTCGATCCACTTGGAACGCCCGGAAAGGTCCTGGCGCGATTTATCCCACCGACCCGGCTGATGGTGCGGCTGGCGGGAGAGAGTGCGTCGTTACCGCAAACGGCCGCCACTAGACCGCAGGAAGGCAGAGCATGAGGACGCTGGATTTTCAGAGTGCTTTGCAAAGGTGCTCTGAGAGCGGAGGGTGACCGCCGATGTGGATTGACTACAACACCGCTTACCGGGAGGCGCTGCGTGATGAGTCGTTCCTTGCGTGGCGCGAGGCGGGCGCGCGGCAGAAAGCCATTAATATTGCGCGCGTGTGCCGGAGAATCCCGGTTTCTTCCGTTCTCGAAATCGGATGCGGCACGGGATCCGTGTTGCGAGAGCTCGGGTCCATGAATTTTGCCCAACGCTACGCCGCAACCGATATTTCCGCGGCGGCTATCGAATTCGCGCAGCAGTCGTGCGGGCCGTTGCTGAGCACCGCGATTGTGGGACCGGCGGATTCCTTGCCGTTCTCGGAGAAATCGTTTTCCGTCGCCATCCTCAGCCATGTCATCGAGCACCTTGAAAATCCTATCTGCGCGGTGCGGGCCGCTGCGCGGCTGGCGGACTACGTGGTGATTGAAGTTCCAACGGAAAAAGTCCTCAGCAACATCATTCGCACTCGGATACTGGGAAAGCCTTACTCCTCCGCCGCCGGGGCAGGCCACGCTCAATTCTGGAACGCAGGTTCCATCACCGATTTTCTCGCACAGGATTGCGGGCTGGAGATTCTCTCGCGCCACAGGGATTTGTTGAGCCGGGAGATTGAATTCCATGGGAAAAATGGCTTGGGCTTTGCCAAACCACTCTTCAAGGAAGCATTGAAAAATCTTATTCCCGAATGGGCCTATTCACGGCTCTTGACGACTCATGTCACGTTCCTCTGCCGCGAGCGCGCCAGGCAAGACCTTAGTGGAATCGCAGCGGTGAGCGCGACAGGACAGAAGGCGCCGTGAAAGTTCTCATCGCGCACAATTCCTACCAGCAGCGGGGCGGAGAGGACGGAGTCGTGGACGCCGAGACGCGGCTGCTGCGAGCGCATGGGCACAGAATTGTCTGGTACGAGCGCCATAATGATGAGTTGCGGAACCGCAGCCCTCTCGCCACCCTGGCGGCTGGACGCGAAGCGGTCTGGGCCGCTCGATCCTTTCGTGAGCTGAGAGCGCTCATCGCGAGAGAAGCACCGGACATTGTTCACTTTCACAATACGTTTCCGCTGATCTCTCCGGCAGCCTACTACGCCTGCGCGGAGGCTGGCGTGCCGGTGGTACAAACGTTGCACAACTACAGATTGCTCTGTCCTGCGGCGACGCTTCTGCGCGACGGAAAAGTGTGTGAAGCGTGCCTGAGCCGAAGCGTGCCGTGGCCCGGAGTGTTGCACGGGTGTTATCGCGGGAGCCGCCCGGCGACAGCTGCGGTTGCGGCGATGCTGGCGGTGCATCGCGCGATAGGAACCTGGCAAGAAAAAGTGGACCTTTACGTCGCGCTGTCGGAATTTGCGCGGCGTAAATTCATCGAGGGCGGGCTTCCGGCGAAGCGCATTGTGGTGAAACCAAATTTTGTGGAGCCCGATCCGGGACCGAAGCAAGGACGGGGCGACTATGCCTTGTTTGTGGGGCGGCTTTCGGAGGAGAAAGGGCTGCGCGTTTTGCTGAACGCGTGGGGACGGCTGCGTGAACCGATTCCTTTGCGGATTGCGGGCGACGGGCCCTTAAGCGACGAAATTGCCGGAGAAATACGAAACGAGGAGCTGAAAAACGTTGAACTATTGGGACGACTCTCGCAATTCGAAATAACTGCGCTCATGCACGGCGCACGATTTCTGGTTCTTACCAGCGTTTGCTACGAGAATTTTCCCCTGACGGTTGCCGAAGCCTTCGCTTGTGGCCTGTCCGTGATTGCGTCACGACTGGGAGCCATGGCGGAGATTATCGAGGACGGCACCACGGGTGTGCACTTTTCTCCGGGTGATCCGGAAGATCTCGCGAGGAGTGTGGAGTGGGCGTGGTCGCATCCCCACGAGTTGTACGAAATGGGCAGAGCTGCACGAAGCGAATATGAAGATAAATATACAGAGGGGAGAAGCTACAAACGGACCATGGAGATTTACGGGCGGGCTGTAGAGCGTTCAAGCGCATGCGTAAGCTATGCAACTCGGGAACAAGCTGTTGACAAAGCGCGAGGCTGATATGGAGCAGGCAAACATTCACCCTCAATCGCAATCCTGGGCCGGGTTCATTCGAAACTGGATGGTTCGCGCGGGACGTCCGGTCCACAAGCGGTTGCGCAGGGAAAAGCTGGACCTCTTTTTCAAACTAATGGCAACCACCGAGAGAAACACGCTGTTGGATGTCGGCGGCGGCAGCGGGATCGATTCTGAATTTGTGCCCCTTTACGAGGCGTTTCGCAAAGTCACGGTCGTCAATCTGGATCCTTCTCCTGATCCAAGCCCATTGCCGCACGTTCGACAAGTGGTGGGGGACGGTTGCTGTTTGCAGTTTGCCGACAAATCCTTTGACTGGGTCTTTTCAAATGCAGTCTTGGAGCACGTCGGGGGAATCAAAAGTCAACGGCGTTTCGCGGCGGAAATCTCCCGAGTGGCGCGTTGCGGATATTTTGTGACCACACCAAACAAAATGTTTCCCATCGAGCCACACACTTTGTTGCCGTTCTATCAGTTTCTGCCCGAGCACTGGCAACAAAAGGTTGTTCGTATTTCGCCCTATTACATGCATAAATACGAGGAAACCCATCTGCTCCGGGCCCACGATCTACAAGAGTTGTTTCCCAGGGCTAGAATCGTTTCGACGGGATTCCCTCTTGTGGGAACAAGTCTAGTGGCGATGCGATCGGAGTGAATGAGTGTCCAACGGCGTTATTGTTTACGAGGACGTCGCCAGGAGTTACACCTTGCTGGGCGTGCGGGTGCACGCAGTGCAGATAGCGGACACGATTGCACGGATGGAGGAGTGGATCAGCCGGCGCGATGCGTGCCACGTTGTGGCCGTCACGGACATGCACAGCATCATGGAGGCGCAGTATGACGAGAATTTCAAGAGTATGTTGTTGCGCGCCAACCTTGTGGTTCCAGACGGTTTTCCGCTCGTGTGGATAGGCCGGCGAAAAGGATTCGCGCTGCGAAGCCGAGTGTGCGGCCCGGAATTGATGACTGCATTTTGCAAAGAAACGGCACGCAAGGGATACCGCCATTTTTTTTATGGTGGAGCGCCAGGCATTGCTGAGGATCTGGGGGCGCACTTCGCGGCGCGATTCCCGGGCTTGGTTGTTGCGGGAACCTATTGTCCGCCATTTCGGTTGTTGGCTGCTGAGGAAGATCGCAACATCACGGAAGTGATCGAGCGCTCACGAGCAGACATCGTATGGGTCGGTCTCGGCGCACCGAAGCAGGAGCGATGGATGTTCGAACACCGGGAGCAGCTCAGCGTTCCGGTGCTGATCGGCGTCGGCGCCGCGTTTGATTTTCATACTGGGCGCGTCCCGCGAGCCCCCGTGTGGATGCGCGAAAACGGATTCGAATGGCTTTTCAGACTGGCCGTGGAGCCGCGACGCTTGTGGAAGCGATATCTCGTTTACGGCTCGCAATTTGTGATGTTGGTTGCGCTTGAATTGCTCGGCATAAAGAAGTTTTCGTAAGCGCAAAGACTTGAGCCGTATCGCCATTTCATCAGTGAAAGAATCCGCCTGCTTGCTCGGGTGAATTGTCCATGCGAAAATGAGAGGCGCGTCACGAGATTGTGGCGGTGCTCGGCAGAAGTAAGGTTCCGGCGATATCGTCTAAGGGTTAGGACGTAGCCCTCTCAAGGCTAAAATCCGGGTTCGAATCCCGGTATCGCTACCAATTTTCCTTTCCTGGATTTCGATGACCGCGCCAATGTGGACTGCGACTCCTGCAATTTCTTGAATCTTTTGCATCAGGTCTTTGGATTGACGGTCGGAAGACCTGCGCGATACCCTAATGCCGGGCTGGCGGGTCCCAAGTCGGCCAAGAGTTTACCCCTGAGTTTGTGTCTTATCCCAACTTGAGGAGATTCATGTCGAACGAACTGCGTAATTTTCTAGCCCTTTCCTATGACGAGCTGGAACAGCTGAATCTGAAGGCCAAGGAGCAGCGCCAGAAACGCGTTGCGGTGCATAAGATTCAAGAAGAACGCATCAAGTATTTGACCGACGAGAAGCGCATCAAGGCGGTGACTGTGCTGTTCAGCGACCTCGAAGGCCGGCTGCACATGCTCGACTACGACAAGAAATTTCTCATCAAGAGCTGGGATAACTTGACGTTCGACGGCTCCTCGATCCGCGGCTTCACCGCGCAGCGGGAGAGCGATCTGCGGCTGGCGATGGATTGGGGTTCGTTTTACTGGGCGCCTGCGGATGTATTTGGAGCCGGCAAGGTCCTTATCTTCGGCCACGTGATTGACAAAGACGGCTCGCCTTACTCCGCCGACATTCGCGGAGTCCTGAAGGGCTACGCCGACAATCTGCACGAGAAGAAGGGCTACACGCTCAACGCCGCCAATGAAATCGAAGGATTCCTTTTCAAAGGCCAGAACGCGGAGCGGAATTACAATGAAACGGGCAAATTCGAATACGTCAATACCGGTGGATACTACCACTCGCTCCCGGGCGATCCGCTCCGCACGTTTATTGATACCACGGCCGAAGTCCAGCGAGCCATGGGATTCCAGAACGAGAAAGATCATCCGGAAGTCGCGCCTTCGCAATTCGAAATCAACTACAGCTACGGCGAAGTGGTCTCCGCTGCCGACCAGATTCAGCTTTACAAGTTGATTTGCCGCCAGGTTGCCACCAACATGGGGTTCACCGCTTGCTTCTTGCCGAAGCCCGTGGTCGGAGTCAACGGCAGCGGCATGCACACGAACGTCTCCGTCAGCAAGGACGGCAAAAACCTCTTCTGGGATCCCAAGGGGGAAGAAAAGCTCAGCAAAATGGGTTGGGACTTCGTGGACCGCATCCTTACACATGGCAACGACATCTGCCTGCTTTTCAACTCCAGTGTGAATGCCTATCGCCGCCTTGACCCACACTTCGAAGCGCCCAATCAGCTCAATGCTTCGCCCGTCAACCGAGGAGCTATGGTGCGCATCCCCATTGGCAACGAGCGCAGCATGCGCACCGAAGTGCGCGCAGTCGCTCCTGACGCAAATCCGTACATGGTGATGTACTCGATCTTTAAGTCTGGACTGGACGGCGAGGTAGCCAAGATCAAGAATCTGCGCTCGGCCCAGCGCTACCTGCCGGACAACATCTATACGGCACTCGAAAACTTCGAAAAGGCCGAGTGGACCACCACCCTCCTTGGCGCCGATGTCAAAGCTCGCTACGCGGAGCTGAAGCACGTCGCCGCGGATCGTTGCCCTCGTTCCCTAGGCACGGTAGTAAAGGCTCCGGAGGTCCAGTTCCACCACGAGGTCTACAACCAGTTCCTCTGGAACCTTTTCTAGAAATATCCCGCGAAGGCAATGAAAAACGCTCCCGATTCCGTCGGGGGCGTTTTGTTTTGCAGCAACAGTTTTCTATGCAGACTCAGCGTAGCGATAGACCATAACGGAAAGCTGGCCGGTGAAGTGCGGCTCAGTTCTTCTTTCCATAGGCGCGGGAGGAAGTGACCCCTTTTCCTTCGGTCACGGTGACGGTCTGACTCGCAGGTACACCGGAGAGCCGATCTACTTGGCCGCTGGGCCAGCGGATCTCGATGCTGTCGGCTTTTTCGCGCTGCGCGAGACCGAAGGTTAGTACGAGTTCGCTCGCGGAAAGATAGCTGGAGCCGCTGCGGAGCATCTGGGTTTGCGTTTCCCCGCCGGATGTAAGACGCACCGTCGCTCCCAAGCCATCGCGGTTGGATTTTGTACCAATCAGCTTGATGCGCAGGCTCTTGTTCGATGCTGCAGCGCCTTGTGCATCATTCCGGAATAGGTAGACCGGGCCGCCGTTGGTGGAGAGGAGTAAATCCAGGCGGCCGTCATTATTGATGTCGGCATACGCGGCGCCACGCCCCACGCGCGGGGTTGCAAATGCCTGGCCGAGCGACTTAGTGACTTCTTCGAATTTTCCCTTGCCGTTATTTCGGAAGAGATGCGGCAGCATGGCATATTTGACGTTGGACTGCACGCGCTGAATGTCCGCGTCGATATGGCCGTTGGCGACGAGAACGTCGGGCCAGCCGTCGAGGTCATAGTCAAAGAAAAAGCATCCGAATCCCAACGTGAGGAGCGACGCGCGGCCGATCTCCGAGCGCGGAGCTTCATCGACGAACAATCCTTTCCCTTCATTGTGATAGAGAGAAATCATCTGGTTTGAAAAATTGGTGATCAGGAGACTCGGGTAGCCGGAATGGTCGTAATCCGAAGCGTCGACGCCCATGCCGGCGCGGGCGACGCCGTCTTCGCTGAATGCAACGCCTGCGACGACGGCTTTTTCCGTGAATGTGCCATTTCCGTTGTTGTGGTAAAGCTTGTTCGGCTGCGTGTCGTTCGAAAAGAGGAGATCGGGCCAGCCGTCATTGTCGTAATCGAGCACGGCGATGCCGAGGGTCTTCGAGGTCGGCTCGGCAAGGCCAGCTTTTTGCGTTACGTCTTCAAAAGTTCCATCGCCGCGATTGTGCCAGAGGCGCACGGAGGCGCCCTTGTAGGATTCCGGCGTGCAGTACGATTTGCTTTTCCCGTCGAGGGTGCAATACAAATCTGTTTCTGGCGCCCACTGCACATAATTTCCGACGACGAGGTCGAGACGTCCATCCTTGTCGTAGTCAACCCACGCCGCGCTTGTGCTGAATTCCTTGGGACCGAGCAGGCCTGCTTTTTGACTGACATCCGTGAAAGTGCCGTTGCCGTTGTTGTGGAACAGGTGGTTTTGACCGTAAGCGGTGACGAAGAGATCGTCGAAGCCGTCGTTGTCATAGTCGCCCACGGCCACGCCCATTCCAAACAGTTCCGCGTCCAGACCGGCTTTATGCGTCACATCCGAGAAGGTGCCGTCATGATTGTTGTGATACAGCTTCGGCGTGGAATGCTTCTGAACGTGGCCCGGCCAGTCCATCCCGTTGACGAGAAAAATGTCCGGCCAGCCGTCATTGTCGTAATCGATAAAGGCGACGCCCGGCCCCATGGTCTCGGGCAGAAATTTCTTTCCAAACGCGCCATTGTTGTGAACAAAGCGAATGCCGGCCTGCTGCGTAACGTCGCGAAACTGGATCGAAGCCGTTTCCGCAGCAGCTCCGATTCCTGCTTGTCTAATGAGAAGTATTGCCGGCAATAGAACCAGAACCGTTGCAAGCGGACGTTTCACCATTTCCCCATGATTCAGCCGCGACCCACGCCGAGCGCGTCTGCCACTTTATTAATGTAGCTGAACCACGCAGCGATGAGAGTGATCTGCAGAATCCCTTTGTCGTCGAAGCCGGCGGCTCGCAGCTTCACATGATCTTCAGGCGAACACATTGTTGCGTCCTTGGTGAGCTTCACGACGTAATCCAGCATCGTGCGGTCTTGTTCGCTGATCGGCGCGGTCCGATAGTCCCTGCGGAGCGCGTCAACCATCTTTTCATCCAGCGTGACCCTACGCAGAAACTCTGCGTGCGATTCGATTCAATAGTGGCACCGGTTCGTTAGCGAGACGACCGTAGCGATCATCTCGTGCTGATGGCGCTTCAGCGGAAGGTTGGGAGAGAGCATGGCGCCGAACGCCGAAAACGAATGAAAGAGAACATCGGGAATCAGCGAGTGCGACGCAGTGATGCTCTCCGCCTCGCCGCGATCGACCGCGGGCGCCGGAGTGCGATACTCCGCCGGATAGAGTTTTCGCTCTTCCTCGATGGCTCTCTTCACGCGCTCGTCTTCGTCCATGCGAAGAGTCTTGATCCAGGTCATACGGAATGCTCCTTGGTATGGAGTGAAGCGGAGGGTTTATCGGTAGCCACTGCGACGAGGTCCTTCCTGAACTGCAGTGCGAGATGCGGCTTGCCGTGCGGGAACTTTCTTTGGTTGCACCGGAGCGAGTGCAATGCTGACATGTTCGTGAATCGGCTGCCGTTCGTTGTTATCTTCGGGGTGGGTCTGGCGGTAGGGCCCGGTAATCGCCTGAGCTGATTCGTCGGCCTTAAAGCGAAGGTAGCGCGTCTTATGCTCGTTCGCTTTGGCATCGTCACCCAGCCCGTTGTAGCAGAGCATCAGGTTGTAATGCGCCTGCAAATCTTCGGGATCGATGGAAAGCGTTTGTTCAAATTCCTTCACGGCGTCCGCGTAGTGCTTCTGAAGAAATAGAACGCGGCCCAGCTCGTTGCGCACGACGCGGTCGCGCGGGAATTGCTCCAGCACGGTCCGCAGATGAACTGTCGCGCCGTCATAGTCGCCGTCCTCCTTGAGGGCCCGCGCGTAAAAGAAATTCGTCCTAGCAAGGCGCGGGTCGATCGCCAGGGATTTCTCGAGCACTTTTCGCGCACCGGCGGTATCGCCCTCCTGCACCAAAACACGGCCGATGTTGGTCCAGCCGTCGGGATTTTGCGAGTCGGCTTGTGTTATTTTTTCGAACGCCGCAGCGGCAGCTTTCAAATCGCCCTGCAAGAAAAGGCCGATCCCGTAGTCGTTCCACCGCGTCCACTCCTCTTTCGTGGAAACGGTCCTCGGTTGGGGCGGCGGAGCGTTTCGCGGAAGCACTCGCAACGTTTTTGTGTCCTCGGCAATGGTGATGATGGGAAGATCAGGAATTGCCTTGATGTTGCCGGACACATTCGAGGTGTCGCCGTTGAAATACCATTGGCGATCGTCGTAATCCGGCGTGGTGCGAACGCGGCCGCTCAGTTTGGTGACATCCTCCTCCACGCCCGCAAAGGAAAAGTGCGTATTGAACCAACTGAACTTCCGGTAGTTGAGCTTGGCATGAAGAGTGATCTTGTCGCCCGCATTTTCCGGAATGTGCAGGCGATAGTGCGCCGTATCCGCGGCGCCCGGAGGAATGAGGCGGACGTAGACAACGGACCGCGTCGCCCAAGCGTTTCGTTTATTGATGGGATTGCCGTGCCCATCAATCTGAAGCGAGCGATAGAAGTGCGCTCCGGCCTCCACGGGGCCTTTGCCATCGTCTTCAACTTTACCGCTCCAGAAAATCGTCTGGCCCTTTTCATCGGTGGCTTGCAATTCCAGCCAGGCGTCGAAAGCGTCCACCGTCCCGCCGGGGAAGAAGTGCCCGACCTTGCGCGTACGCACAACGATGTCCACGCGAGTGTCATCGCCCCGGCGAACTGCCGCATCCGTGCGATCGATGGGCGCGGTGACAGGACGGACTTCGCCGGCCGGGCCTTTCGGCAATGAGATATCAGATTCTTCGCCGACGGCGAAGGTCGTCGAAAGTTCAGGCTTTCCCATCTCAGTGCGGGCGGGCGCGCTCGCTTCGTTACCTGCTGGCGAAATCGCGAAGATATCGACGGTCAGTTGCTTGTCCTGCAGGAATTTCTTGGCAAATTCGAATTGCGCTTGGTCCTGATTCGCTATGGGGACTGCTGTGTTGGCGCCGGGGAAGCGATGCGAATGCACCAATCCTTTGATGTTGCCAGCGTCGTTCGACGGCACCAGGGGCATGTGGCAGTCCGCGCAATTCATGGGCGCCTTTGGATAATAGAACGCGCGCGCGCCCTGTCCGGAAACTCCGCTGGCTTGCCAGTTATCGTATTCATTAAAGCCGCGAATCCACCGATAACGATTCACCGCGACATCCAGGTGAACCTTGTGGCACGAAGAGCAGAACTCCGCCGTGTCCGCACGCATGAACGGCTTGAGGAAGGTACGGCGGTGCGGCTCGGGGTTCAGGCGAACCAGGAAGTCATGGAGCGACCGGGCCACAGGATTTTCGCTGGCCGCCAGCTCATGAAGCTTCGGGTACTCCAGGAAAAAATCACCCTGGCCCATGGTGCTCTTCACTTGCACGATGCTGTGACACATCAGGCATCCGAGACCCGCGCGAGCTTCCGGACGATCCACAATCTGTTTGATCGGCGTATCGAACAAGCCGCTGTAGAGCAGCGCCGGATCGTGGCAACCGGCGCACCATTTCGACGGCTTCACGCCCGCGACTTCCTGCATGTACTCGACGCTTTTGCGGTACCACTGGTTGTTGAAAGAAGAGAAATGATGCATCGAGCTGTCCCACTGCTTATAGATGTCGCCGTGGCAGCGTTGGCAAGCATCGGACTGCATGAAGTATTTGGACGGGATGTTGCCGCCATGCCGGGTCTGCGCGGAGCTGGGGAAAAACTTTCCTTGCGGGCCGTCACCCTCGCCATTCATCGTCTCCGGCGGCATCAGCGGATTGGAGATGCGATTCGCTTTTTGCCATGCGATCTCGCGAGTCCACCAAGCGCCTGCTGCAATGCCTGCCGTCAAGAGCAGCAGGGCAACAAACCCCAAGCTGCGCTGGGCGGCGCCTCTGACCAGCCATCCGCGTGACGCCAGCCACGACGCGAGCAAGCACACTGCCCCGGCCATGCACATCGCGATGTGAGCGTACAGCCAGGACTTCAAATGACTCGGTGTACCCATCTTGATCAGCACGATGCCGAGAATCGCCCCCACAGCTAACAAGATCCAGCCAACGCGCGCCAGCAGTCCTTCGTTTCGGAGCAGACGAAACACAGTGAAACCCAGCAGAACGGAAAAAACAATTCCGGCCGCAACATGAAACAAGACCACAATTCCAAAGGAAATCGTCGCCGAGGGATACCCGTACAAATACGCAGCACTCGCCCCCAGAGCGATCAAGCTTCGGGATAACCAACGCTTTTGAGATTCAATCGCCATCAAGTCCGCCCGCGCGCGGTTCCCGCATAATACGACATCGGCCGGATGTCTGAGTAACATCCGGCCGCAATTCAGTTTGGGGTGCCTCAGTGCAAGCCGTGCAAGGCTCGATGGGAGGCGAAGCTACTATTGCGATCATTTATATGGTTCGAGATTCGAGCTGGCAATACTGTAAAAGCACTAGAAGCCTGCTTGCGCGTCTATCCCCTTTGTTTCCAGACATTTATAGGAACTTCCAGTGTGAAGCTCTTTGTATTCTTCAGTACGGCCGCTGGGCCAGTCGATCACCAAGCGATCGATCTTGTCGCGCGTGGCAAGTCCAAATGTGATTGGCAACTCCGATTGGGAGAGATAGCTGGAACCACCCCGAACCATTCTCGATTGCGTTTGCCCCCCATAGAAAATGCGAACGGAAGCGCCGATGCCGTCGCGATTGGACTTCAACCCTCGCAAGTAAAATCGAATGCTGCGATGGCGCTTTAGCTGATCGTTCCGGTACAAATATGCTGGACCATTGTTCGTGGTCATCAAAATGTCCAGATCGCCGTCGCGGTCGAAATCTCCGTACGCCAGTCCCCGCCCCACTTTGGGCGTTTCGAATCCGCCGCCCGCGCCCTCAGCCACATCTCGAAACTTTCCGCCGCCTCGGTTCAGGAAGAGTTGCGGAGGTTGCGCGTATCCGGTGTTCCCCCGAATGTTTCGAACGGTCTCATCAATGTGGCCATTGGCAACCGCCAGGTCCAAAGACCCGTCGAGGTCCGCGTCAAGAAACATGCAGCCGAACCCGAGGCTATTTCGCGACGCAGCTCCGACTCCGGAGAGGATGGAGACGTCGTCGAAAACTCCTGGAGCATTCAATCGATAAAGTCCGATCATCTCGTTGTCAAAGTTGGTGATGGCTATTCCGGGCTTGCCGGAGTTTTCGAAATCCCCGACGTCCACGCCCATGCCCGCGCGCGCCTTTCCTTCCGTGCTGAATGCCAAGCCAGCCTCCACCGCGACATCCTTGAACTTGCCGTTGCGCAAGTTGCGATACAGTTTGTTGGGTTGCGTGTCGTTTGCTACCAGCAGGTCCGGCCACCCATCCTGATCGTAGTCAAACATCGCCACGCCCAGCGATTTTGAACTACTGTCAAAAATTCCGCTCGTCGCCGTTACATCTTCAAAGGTTCCGTTGCCCCGGTTGTGGAAGAGCCAGCAGGTGTCGCCGCGATACGCTTCCGGCGTGCAATACGACTTGTGCGTGCCGTCGAGGCTGCAGAACACATCTTGTTCCGGCGACCAACGCACGTAGTTACACACGAAGAGGTCCAGCAAGCCATCGCGATCGTAGTCAAGCCAGAGCGCAGAAGTGCTGAAGCCCTGGTGGCCGGAGAGGCCGCTTGCGCGCGTCGCATCCACAAAAGTTCCTTTGCCGGTGTTGCGAAAAAGGCGGCTCTGCCCCACGCAGGTGATGAAAATGTCCGGAAATCCGTCGTTGTTGTAGTCGCCGACAGCCACACCCATGCCGTACATCTCGATATCCAGTCCCGCGCCGCGCGTCACATCCGTAAATGTGCCGTTGCGATTGTTCCGGTAGAGACGAAGAGAAGATCGCTGGCGTTTGTGTCCGGGCCAGTCCGATCCGTTGACGAGAAGAATGTCTTGCCAACCATCGCAATCGTAATCGAGGAACGCACAACCAGAACCCAGCGTCTCAGGGAGGAGCTTGCCGCCGTAACCGCCGCTGTTTTGCCGGAACTGAATGCCCGCCGCGGCGGTAACGTCCGACAAGCGAAACGTGAGTTCCGCGGTCGATTGTTTTTGAGAACGAGCTGGAGCTAACGCAGCTGCAAAACCGGTAGCACAGGCGCCCAACAGGAAATCCCGTCGAATCACGGCAGCGTGACCAGGCCGTTGCGAATGGCGTAGACCACGAGTTCCGCCGTTTTGTGAATTCCCAGCGTGTCCATGATGTTGGCGCGATGAACGGCCACGGTATTCGCGCTGAGTTTCAGATCCGCGGCAATTTCCTTGTTGGATTTTCCGGCGACGATATGCTGCAGGATTTCCAGTTCGCGCGGCGTCAATCCACCCCCGCGCTCTCCGCGCAAATTCTCCGGGCGGGACACTTGCGGATCGAGCACGGTCATGCCGCCCGCCACACTCTTCACCGCACTCACCAGGTCGAGATCCATGGCATTTTTCAGAACGTAGCCGTGCGCGCCCGCATCGAGCGCCTGGCCCACGAGAGTTTCCTCGGAATGCATGCTCAGCATTAGGATTTCCGCTTCCGGAAATTTTTCCAGGATTTTGCGTGTGGCTTCGATGCCGCTCAGCTCCGGCATCGCGCAGTCCATGACGATCACCTTCGGCCGCAATTCGAGGGCGAGACGCACGGCTTCCTTGCCGGTGCTGGCTTCTCCGACGACGGAGATCTCCGCGTCGTCCTCCAGCATGCGGCGGAATCCGCGGCGAACGAGCGCGTGATCGTCGGCAAGCAGCACTGTGATTTTATGCGCCATGGACTTCCGCTTTATCCCGAGGGACCTCAAGCCGCACGAGTGTGCCGCCTGGTGCTCGGGGCGATACCGCCAGCACGCCGCCGATCAATTCGGCACGCTCGCGCATGGCTACGAGCCCAATCCCTCGTTGCACGTTTTCTGCGACAAAACCCGTGCCATGATCCTCCACCTCGAGCTCCAGCGAATTCGCGGAAAACTTCAGCCGGATCCACGCTTCGCGCGCTCCGGAATGCCGGCTCACATTATTCAGCGCTTCCTGCAGTACGCGATAGACGTGCACGCCTGCGCCTGTTTCCACGGGGAAAGGTTTCCCAGTCTTCTCATAGTGCAACGTAAGGCCCGCCTGATGCTCCACAGTGGGAATATACCAGTCCAGAGTGCTCTCCAGCCCCGCCTCTTCGAGAAGAACTGGATGCAGGGCTTGGGAAAGCGTTCGAATGTTGTTCAATGTCGCTTGTGCGATCCCTTGTACTTCTTTCAACTCCTCGCGGCGAGGTGATCCATCGGGCAAGTGATTTCCAGCGCGGCTCAACATGGACCCAATAGCGGTCAAGACCTGGCCGAACTCGTCGTGCAGTTCACGGGAGATGTGCCGCAGGGTGGACTCCTGCGTCGAGATCAGTTTTTGCGCCAATTCGCTTCGCTGTTCGGAGAGTTCTGCAAGCCGCGCAAAGATCTGCTTGTTGCTGCGGATGAGATAAAGGCTGGTCGCGGCAATCGCGATGAGCGTTGCCGCCAAAAAAATGTAGAGCTGGCGCTGCACGCCATCGTAAATCTGAGCGATTCGTGCCGCGGCCTGCTCTTCGCCTTCGTTGTTTTCCACCAGGAGTCTGGAAACTGCCGTGCTGAGCGCTTGCTGGCGCGCCTGAAGCGACAGTCGAATCTGCTCTCGCGCTTCGGCCTCTTTGCCGCTTTGCGCGAGCGCGAACATCCGATTCATTGCGTCCCAGAACTGCGACAGCGATTGTGCCAGATACTGCCGCTGTTCCGGTGTACGGTTTACCACCGCGAGGCTCTCCTCGAGTTTAAGGCCGGCATCGAGATCCTGATGAATGCGGTCGAATTGGGCCGACCAAGCGGTCAGAGGATACGGCTCGGTCGTGTCCAGCATGTCGCGCATCGCGAGCGCGATCGAATTCAAATCGTTTTGAATTCGCAATAGCTGCAGCGAGTCTCTCCGGTTCCGGTCGACCATTTCACTTTGCAGCTTTCGCAGGCCGGCGAGCTGCGCTGTGATGTAATACGCATAGGCCAGCACGGCCGCGAGTGTGATCACCAGCCCCAGCAATAGTCCAGTCGTTGGCGAGCGTTGCGAAGAAGCGGCATTGTGCACGGACTAAGAATACCTCACGCCGCCACCTGTCGCGTATCAAGCCGTGCAAATAGCGAGCAGGACAGATCAACCGCGAGTGCTAGGCCGAAGTAAAGAGATCACGGCAAACATTATTGCGCAGCCGGCGAGCGGTACCAGGAGCCCGATGCGCAGGCTCCCCGCGTACTGCGAAACGACACCTACAAGCGGCGGCATGAGCGCGCTCCCGCCTGCCGCCATTGCAAACATCACGCCTCCAACTTTTCGTGCGCGCACGCCAAACCATTTGGAAAGCCAAGCAATGAAGATCGGGAAGAGGCTGGCCAGGCCCAGCCCTGCGAGGAAAACGCCGCCGAATAACGCCACACGAGAGTGAGCACTTAGAAATATTGATTCACCCGTTGCCGCAAGCAGTACCCCTCCCGCAGCGACTGTTACTTCCTTAAATCGAAGAAGAATTGCCGCCGCGATTCCACGCCCGCCGAGCAGACCTGCGAAGAAAAACATTGGGGCCAGCGTCCAGATGCTACTGCTCCACGTCGCCGCTCGCTGCGCGTGCGCCGGAGCCCAGTAGGAAGTCCCAACCTCTGTCCCTACGTACGTAAAAAACAAGATTCCGAGCAGAACCGCCACACCGCCACCCGCTATTTTGGCTTTCGTTCCGGCTGGAGTGGAATCTTCTTCGTGCAGCGGCTTGCCAAAGGACATCCGCAAGAGCACAAGCGCGAGTGCAGCGCAAACTGCTCCGACGACATAGAGAAGCGGCGTGACGTGCGACGTGCGCACCGCTAGCATGGCGAGCGGCGAGGAAGAAATTGCGCCAGCACCCCAAGCCAAATTCATGATGTTCAAAGCAGACGCGCGGCGTTCTCCATACATTTCGCCTACCCACAAATTCGTTCCCGGCGTGGCGAATCCGTAGCCGAGGCCATAGATGCCGCTTGCCGTAAGGGCAAGCGCAAACGTCGGCGCATTGAGCAGAGCGAAGCCGAGCCCCAGCATCGCAAGGCCCAGTGTGATTGCAGGTTTGAATCCTTTCGCAGAGACCAGAGCGCTCGAAACCAGAACGCCTACGAACGATCCTGAGAATTGTACAAGTGAGAAAAGCCCGGCGCGGCTGTCGTCTAATCCCCATTTGACCATGAAGACGGGAAGGATTGGTCCAATGAAGGAGATCACAATTCCGTTGACAACGAAACCAGCGCAAAGCAAACAGAAAATCGCGCTTCGAGAAGAAGGCAAGGCTTTTTCCAAGATTTGCGTTTTCGAGGACATCATGGCATTTTGCCGGAGCCAAGCACTTCGTGCAACGACGACGTAGCCTGCGCAAGGGACTGGGAAGCAACGCAAAATGATTGAAGTAGGACTCGTAGGATTCGGGCTTGCCGGCCGCGCGTTTCACGCACCTGTAATTCGCGCTGTGCCGGGCCTGCATCTTGCTGCCATCCTGCAACGATCCGGCAACGAGGCGGCGGAGAAATATTCTGACGTTCGAATCGTGCGAAGCCTGAACGAACTGCTGGCGATGAAAGAAATTCAGCTCATCGTTATCGCCACTCCCAATGACACGCATTATCCGCTGGCACGCGAATGCCTTGCGGCAGGCCGCGACGTCGTTGTCGACAAGCCTTTCGCAGCCACTCTCGAGGAGGCCATCTCGCTGGCAGAGTTTGCAAAGAGTGCAGGCCGTTTGCTCACTGTGTATCAGAACCGCCGATACGACGGCGATTTTCAAGCCATCCGGCAGCTTGTGGCCGCTGGTACGCTGGGCCGCATCGTTCGCTTCGAAACAAGTTACGACAGATATCGTCCGCAGCTAAAGCCTGGCGCCTGGCGGGAAACACAACGGCCCGGGAGCGGCATCCTCTTCGATATTGCACCGCATCTCATCGATCACGCGCTGGTACTCTTCGGTTTGCCGGGAGCTGTGACGGCCGACGTTCGAATCGAACGTGAAAACGCCGTCGCGGACGATGCCTTCGATATCACTCTCCACTATCCCAATAGCCTGCGAGCAGTCCTTCGTTCAAGCATTGTCGCTGCCGCGCCGCGCCCGCGCTTCATCGTGCTGGGAATGCAGGGCAGCTTCGTCAAACAATCATTCGATCCCCAGGAGATGAATCTTCGCCGTGGGAATATTCCCGCGCGCACCGCTTGGGGCGCTGAGCCAGAAGAGAACTGGGGCGTCTTAACGATTCCCGCGGGAGATGCGTTCGAACACCGGCGCATTCCATCGGCATCTTGTGACTATCGTGATTACTACGCGAATGTGCGCGATGCGATTCTCGGCCTCACGGAATTGGCCGTCACACCGGAATGGTCGCTCGACGTCATGCGCGTGCTCGAGCTCGCGCGTGCGAGCAGTCATAAACGCTGTACGATTCCGTGGTAACCAGCGAGCCTGTGACCGGCCCGCATTTTTCGGCGAGCTCCGGAAAACTTCCGCGTATAATCTCTTTCTTCTGGTGAGGGAAGGAGCGCCGCTCAGGATATGGCTGTTGAAATCGCACCTTCGATCTTGTCCGCGAACTTTTCTCGGCTCGCCGCTGATGCCAAGGCGGCCCTCGATGGCGGCGGCACCCTGCTTCACGTCGACGTCATGGACGGCCATTTCGTGCCAAACATCACGATCGGGCCGCTTGTCGTTTCTTCCCTGAGAAAAGCGCTTCCCGGCGTCATTCTCGACTGCCACCTGATGATCGAGAATCCCGACAATTTCATTCCGGCGTTTGCCGAAGCCGGCGCCAGTTGGATTTCCGTTCACCAGGAAGCCTGCGTGCACCTTCATCGCACGCTGCAGCTCGTCGAATCCCATGGCTGCAAGCCCGGTGTAGTCATCAATCCTGCGACTCCCGTTCACATGCTGGATGAAGTGCTGGACATCGTTCATCATGTTCTGGTGATGTCCGTGAATCCGGGATTCGGCGGTCAGAAATTCATTCCTGCCGCACTGCAAAAAATCAAGACGCTCGTGGAAGTCCGCGAATCGCTCGGTCAATCGTTTCGCATTGAAGTGGATGGCGGCATAGCTCAAGACACCGTTGGCGACGTTGTGCGTGCGGGTGCGGAATTATTGGTTGCCGGCAACGCCATCTTCGGCAAGGGGGACATATCCGAAAACGCCCGCAAGCTCTTGCAAGCGGCCCGTTCCGCTGCCCTCGCACATGCTTGAAAAAGAAACCGCTTGCTCGTCGGCGGAAACGTACGGATCGGCCGATAACCTCTTACGGCGATTCGCTTATGCCACAGTGACTTCGGGGCTGAGATACACATCCTGGATGGCATTCAGAAGCTGGACGCCTTCCTTCATCGGGCGCTGGAAGGCTTTCCGGCCGGAGATGAGGCCGGTGCCTCCCGCGCGCTTGTTGATCACCGCCGTGGCTACCGCTTCCTCGAAATCGTTAGCGCCGGAGGCGCCGCCACTGTTGATCAGGCCCGCGCGGCCCATGTAGCAATTGGCCACCTGGTAGCGCGTCAGGTCGATGGGGTGATCGCTGCAGAGCTCGGTGTAGATACGTTTGTCGAATTTGCCGTAGCTGGAATCGCCCATATTGAGCGCCAGGTAGCCGCCGTTATTCTCCGGTAGTTTCTGCTTGATGATGTCCGCTTGGATCGTTACGCCAAGGTGATTGGCCTGCCCGGTGAGGTCGGCGGAAAGATGATAGTCCTTGTCTTTCTTGAAGGCGTTGTTGCGCAGATAGCACCATAGGACGGTGGCCATGCCGAGTTCGTGGGCGTGCGCGAAGGCCTGGGAAATTTCGACGATCTGGCGGCCGCTCTGCTCCGAACCGAAATAAATCGTGGCGCCAACGGCCGCTGCGCCCATGTCATAGGCCTGCTGTACCGTGCCGAACAGAATCTGATCAGCTTTGTTTGGAAACGTAAGCAGTTCATTGTGATTCATTTTTACGATGAACGGGATTTTGTGCGCGTACTTTCGAGCCACCGAGCCGAGCACGCCGAACGTGGAAGCCACCGCGTTGCAGCCGCCTTCGATCGCCAGCTTCACGATGTTCCCGCCATCGAAATAGTCAGGATTTTTCGCAAAGCTCGCGCCGCCGGAGTGCTCGATGCCTTGGTCCACGGGCAGAATCGAAAGATAGCCCGTCCCATTCAGGCGTCCGTGGCCAAACAGGCGCTGCAAGTTCGTGAGCACGCGGATATTGCGGTCCGTCGCGGCGTAGATGCGGTCGACAAAGTCCGGGCCGGGAAGATGGAGCCGCTCCTTCGCGATTTTCGGCGACTTGAATCCCAGCAGGGATTCCGCCTTTGCGCCGAGATAAGTTTCAATTTTTCCTGGAATTGCGCTCGTTGCCATTTCCGTCTCCTCGCTTATTCTCGAATTCCTTTTGAAAGCATTCCACCGGCAGCCGCATCCACCAGCCATAACAGCTTGCCATGCTTTGGATCTATCAATTGCGCCGGCAACTGTTCCGGTTCGTACGGTCCTTCCAATACGGCTTTCAACGCCGGCGCCTTATCCGCGCCAGCAACCATGAAAATCGCCTGCGCCGCGTTGTTCACGGCCGGCGCGGTCAGGCTAACGCGCTCAGCGTAAAGTTTGCCGACCCAGTTGCGCATGACCAGCCGGCCATTATCCCGCAAAGCTTTCGTTCCGGGAAAGAGGGAAAGCGTGTGGCCTTCGTTCCCCATTCCGAGAAGCACAAGGTCAAAGGGTGGAGCTTGGCCATCCGCCAGATGAAAGTGTGAACGCAACTCCTGTTCGTACTCGCGAGCGGCTTGCTCGGTGTCCGGATTCTCTGCTTTGATCCGGTGCACCTGTACCGGTTTCAGCGGAGCCTTGGAGATCATAGCCTCGTTCGCCATGCGAAAGTTGCTGTCAGGACGCGTGGGCTCTACGTGACGCTCATCGCCGAAAAATAACTGCATCTTGTCCCAGGGAAGCTGTCCGCGTAGTGCATCGCTCGCAAGCAGCGCATACAACGCTCTCGGCGTGGAACCGCCGGAGAGAGAAACGCTGAAGGAGCCTTTTGTCTTCGCCGCGGTATTCGCGGATTTTATGAACTCTTCCGCGGCACGCCTGGCGATGGCCGCTGCGTCTTGCAGGATTCGCACTTCGGCGTTTGCGTGATTGTCGCTCATGCGATGCCGGCCACGTCCGCATCCATGCGAATATGCAGGTTTATAAACACGCCCATTACGTGATGATCCCGGCGCGATCAGGCGCGGCGACACGGCCACGTTTGTCGAGTTCCTCTTCGCCGATTCGCCGCCAGGAACGTCCGTCACGCTCCAGCAGGTCTTCCGCTTCTATGGGGCCCCACGAGCCTGCCGCGTAGTTCGGGAATCCTCGCGCGGGCAAAGCATGCCAGACGTCCAGAATGGGTTGTATCACCGTCCAGCCCGCTTCGACCATGTCCGCGCGCTGAAAGAGAGTGGCGTCGCCCGCCATGCAGTCGCGCAGCAGCCGCTCGTAGCCCGTGCTGTGTTCCATTCCGAAATACGTGCAGTAATCGAAATCCATGTTCACGAGGCCGAGCTTCATGACGGAGCCGGGAACCTTTGCGCCGAAGCTAAGCGAAATGCCTTCCTCGGGTTGAATATGGATGACTAGGCGGTTGGTTTCAAGGTTCTTCACCGTCGTGTTGCGGAACAGGACGAACGGAGTCCGGCGAAATTGGATCACGATCTCAGTTGTGCGCTGCGCGAGCCGTTTACCGGTGCGAAGGTAGAACGGCACACCGGCCCACCGCCAGTTGTCGATCAGCAATTTCATCGCGACAAACGTCTCCGTGTTCGAATCCGGCGCCACATCCGGTTCGCTGCGGTACCCCGCGACGCGCTGGCCCTCCACTGTGCCCCCGCCATACTGCCCGCGCACCATGTTTTTCAGCACGTCTTCGGGGTTGAGCGGCTGGATGGCGTGCAGCACTTCCGCCTGCTTATTACGAACTTGATCGGCATCGAACGATATCGGCGGCTCCATCGCCGTCATGGTCAACAATTGAAACAGATGATTCGGCACCATGTCCCGCAACGCGCCTGCGGTCTCATAAAAACCGCCGCGATGCTCCACGCCCACCGTCTCTGCGGCGGTGATCTGCACGTGGTCCACGTAATTGCGGTTCCATAGCGGTTCGATGATGTTGTTCGAAAAGCGGAAGACCATTACGTTCTGCACGGTCTCCTTACCGAGATAGTGATCGATGCGATAAATCTGCTGTTCCGTGAGGACCTGCTTGAGATCCTGGTTGAGCTGCTTCGCCGATTCCAGATCGTGGCCGAACGGCTTTTCGACGATCACCCGCGCCCAGTGGCCGTTTTCTTCTTTCGTCAGTCCGCATCCGCCGAGCATTTTTGCGATCGGAGAGAAGAATCGCGGCGCTACCGCCAGGTAGAAGAATCTATTTCCCAGCGTGTTATGAATCTTATCCGCTTGTTCAATTTGCTCCTTCAGTAGCTTGTAGGCCTCGGCGTCCTGAAAATCTCCGCGGACGTAATAGATGCGTTCAGCCATCCAGTCCCAGCATTTGAAGTCGACTGGCGCTGCAGCGTACTTGGGTATCTCTTCGCCCAGCATCTTGCGGAAACTCTCCGTGGTGTAGTCGTTTGTGGCGAAGCCCACAATGGCGAACTGCTTTGGAAGAAGAGCGTCCGCGGCAAGATTGCACAACGCGGGAATCAGTTTGCGTTTTGTCAGATCGCCGGTCGCGCCAAAAATAACCATAACGCAGGGCGCCGCCGTGGGATTCGAATCCGGATGGTTCAGGTTCATGAGTGGGACTTTCTGCCCGCACACGTGCGATGGCTTCCGAAATTTCTAGTGACCGGATTTCTTCTCGATGTGTCCACCAAACTGAAAGCGCATCGCGGACAAAACCTTCGCCGCGAACTCATCTTCGCCGCGGGACGTGAACCGCTGGAACAAGGATGCGGTCAGGACCGGCGCGGGCGCGGTGGATTCTATGGCCGCGAGTATCGTCCAGCGGCCTTCCCCGGAATCCGAGACGCGGCCGGAGAAGCGCTCGAGCGTCGGTTGTTCCAGCAGGGAAATGGCCGTCAGATCGAGCAGCCACGAAGCCACCACGCTTCCCCGCCTCCAGACTTCCGTGACGTCCGCCAAATTGAAATCGTATTGATAATGCTCCGGATTTCGCAGCGGCGTGGTTTCCGCGTCCGCTTCACGATGCGACTTGCCCGCGTTGGCGTGCTTCAAAATATTCAGGCCTTCCGCATACGCGGCCATCAAGCCGTATTCGATCCCGTTGTGCACCATCTTTACGAAGTGGCCTGCTCCCGAAGGCCCGCAATGCAAATAGCCTTCTTCGGCAGTTCCACCGACTTTATCGCGTCCCGGCGTGCGGTCGACGTTTCCGCGTCCCGGCGCAAGTGTCTTGAAGATTGGATCGAGGCGCTTCACGACGTCTGTTTCGCCGCCGATCATCTGGCAATAGCCGCGCTCGAGGCCCCAGACTCCGCCGCTTGTACCCACGTCGCAATAGTGAATGCCCTTTGCGGAGAGTTCCTTCGCCCGGCGGATATCATCGATGTAGTAGGAGTTTCCGCCGTCGATAACCACGTCATCTTTCTCCAGCTTGCCCACCAGATCGTGCAAAGTCGAGTCCACCACTGCCGCGGGCACCATCAGCCAGACCGCGCGGGGCCTTTGAAGTTTCTTGACGAAATCATCCAACGAAATCGAGCCGGTCGCCCCCTCACCCTCCAATTGCTTCACTGAATCCGCGCTTCGGTCGTACACGACGCACTTGTGCCCGGTTTTTTGCAAGCGCCGCACCATGTTGGCGCCCATCCTGCCCAGTCCAATCATGCCAAGCTGCATCGTGTCCGCTCCTCAGCGTCTTGTGTAAGAGAAACTTTGCTCACTGCTTCAGACGAACGCCTTCTGCGCGGCTTTCGCTAACGCAGCCAGCCCGGACTTCAAGTTTTTCCCCAGGTGAACGCGCAGCGCACGGCGGCCACGTTCCGCAAGAACAGCGAAATCGCCGCGAGCCTGCGCCGCCTTCACGATCCCAAAAGTGTATTCTTGCCCCGGAACCGGCAGATCCTTGGCATCGTCACAGGTAATCTGCAAAAAAACGCCGCTGTTCGGGCCGCCTTTATAGGCTTGCCCCGTCGAGTGCAGGAAGCGCGGGCCAAAGCCGAGGACCGTGGCCAGCTTTTTCTTGTCGCGCACGGCATGACGTATGCCTTGCAAAGTTGTTTCATTTGTAGAATTCATGGTGATATAGCCGAGCAGGGCAAAGTAATCGCCTGCTGCGGCGCGGGCGAGATGTCTTTTCAAAATGTCGGCAAGTTTCGCGCCGCCCATTAACGCCGCGGTGTTCTTCTCGTCGGCAAAAAGTTTGATGCCTTGGTCCTCGAAAAATGGCGCTTCCGGCGGAAGGCTTCCTGTCGCTTCGTATTGGCTTGTCAATTTCTTGGTTTCGATCTTGCTCGCTTCCACATCCGGCTGGTTGAATGCATTGATGCCCATGACGGAACCGGCGACGGCCGTGGCAATCTCCCAGCGGAAGAATTCCTGACCCAAGTTGTAGATATTCGGGAGAGCGATGCGCACCACCGGATGCCCGGCCTTTTCGAGCGCAGAGACAGCGGTATCCTGTGCCTTGTTGGGCTTCGACGCTAGGCGCAGATAAGCGAAGACGCGATCGCTGCCATAAGCGCTGGTCTTGGCAAGGCGCTCGCGATCCACGGGAATGATGCCTTTACCACTTTTTCCCGTAGATTCGGCGATCAGCTGTTCGAGCCAAGCTCCCAGGTCGAAGATTCCCGGCGAAGTGATAATCGTAAGCTTGTCGCGTCCGTGATTCGCAGCAACGCCGAGAATGTTTCCCAAGATGACGCCGGGGTTTGAATCGGCGGCAGTCGAAGCGCCGCACGCCTTCACCATCTCTTCCGTGTTTTTCAAAAACTTCGCAACATCAATGCCCATAATCGCCGCGGGCACCATGCCGAAATTCGAAAGCGCGGAATACCGGCCTCCAATGCCGGGCACGCCCAAAAAAATTCTGCGGAATTTGTCCGCTTCAGCTACCTGCTGCATTTTCGAGCCTGGATCGGTGATCGCGATGAACCGGTTTCCCGCTTCCTTCTCGCCCACCTTCGCCTTCACCCGCTCAAAGAAGTATTGCTTGTAAATATTCGGCTCGAGCGTGCTTCCGGATTTGCTCGACACAATGCAAATCGTGCTCTTGAGGTCCACCTTGGCCTCTATAGCTCTGATTTGCGCAGGATCCGTGGAATCCAGAACGTGCAGCTCGGGAAAGCCTTTGATTTTGCCGAACGTCATGCGCAGAACTTCCGGGCACAAGCTCGAACCGCCCATCCCCAGCAAGAGGGCATGTCTGAACTTCGCCTTTTTCACGTCCGCGGCAATTTGCTTCAGAACATCAATGTACGCGAGCTGCTCCTCCGTGATGGTCAGCCAGCCCAGCCAATTGCTTTCATCCGTGCCTGTCCACAGCGAAGCATCTTTTTGCCACAGCCTTGCGACTTTGTTGTTTCTTTTCCAGTCTTCTATGGATGCAGCAACCGCACCTGCAAGCGGGCCGGCCAACTTGTAGGTCTGGCGGTTCAGGCTCACGCGCGTACACCTGCCGTTTTGCTCACCGCGTCCAGCAGGGTTTTGAAAGCTTCGGCAAACAGCTTGACGCCGTCGACCATCAGTTTGTCCGTCACTTCCTTCATGGAGATTCCGGCCTTGGCTAGATCGGCCATGGTTTTCGCGGCAACCTCAACGTTTTCCGTCAAGCTGGGAGCCAGTCTGCCGTGATCGCGGAAGGCATCGATTGTCGCCGGCGGAATCGTGTCCACCGTGTCCGCGCCGATCAGCTCTTCGACATACATGACGTCCCGATATTTGGGATTCTTGGTGCTGGTGCTGGCCCAAAGCAGCCGTTGAGTCTGAGCGCCTTTGGCCGCAAGGGCTTTCCAGCGCGGGCCGCCGAACAGCTCCTGATACTTTTTGTAGGTGAGCTTGGCGTTGGCAATAGCCACCTTGCCGCGGAGGCTTTCGAGCACCTCCTTCTGACCGCCGTCCGTCGTGGTCTTGAGTTTTTCGTCGATCTTGCTATCCACAAGAGTATCTATGCGGCTGACAAAAAAACTCGCCACGCTGGCAATGTGGCTGATGTCCTGGCCCTTTGCAGCGCGAGCTTCGAGCGCGGAAAGGAATGCTTCGGCGACCTGTTCGTAAGCGGACTGCGCAAAGAGCAGGGTGATATTGATGTTGATACCATCTTCGAGAGCCTGGCGTATAGCGGGGAGGCCTTCGGGCGTGCCGGGGATCTTGATCATGACATTCGGGCGATCCACGGCCTTCCACAGGCGGCGAGCTTCCGCGAGCGAGGCTTTGGTATCGAAGCCAAGAAACGGCGAGACCTCCAGGCTAACGTAACCGTCGCGCCGCTTCGTTTCCGCATACACCGGCTTGAATATGTCGCACGCGTCCTGCACGTCGCGAAACGCGATCTTTTCGAAGATGCCGTTGGCGTCGAGCTTCTTCGCTTCCGGCGACAGGAGGATATCGTTGTACAGATTGCTTCCCGTGATGGCCTTCTCGAAAATCGCCGGGTTGGACGTCATCCCGCGCAGCCCGTCGTTATCAATGTATTTCTGCAATTGACCGCTCGTGAGCAGGTCCCTGCGAATGTAATCCATCCAGGGCGACTGTCTGTAGGCCAGCAGGCCCTTCAGCGGATTCGTCGCCCCGCCGGTCGAAATACTTGGAATCCTCGTTGTCGTTGTCATCAGGGTTCTCCTTCGCTTGCCGAAATTCTCGAAACTCTATTGTACGCCCAGGCGGGCCGGCGCGCCTCGCCGCGAATGCAAATCGTTTTTCTTATGGTTTCGAATTCGCCGCAAATTTCGCTTCCAGCGCCTTCACTTTTCCGAGCCGCCGCACATGTCTCTCTTCGTTCGTAAACTTTGCGCCCAGGAAAGCCTTCACGAGTTCTTCCGCGAGCTTTACGCCAATCACGCGCGAGCCCAGCACCAGCACGTTGATATCGTCGTGCTCCACACCTTGATGGGCCGAATACGTGTCGTGACACATACCGCCGCGAATCCCCGGCAGTTTATTCACCGCCACGCTGGCGCCCACCCCGCTCCCGCAGATCAGAACGCCGCGTTCCGCCCTGCCATCCAGCACCGCCCGGCCCACCGCCTCCGCAAAGTCCGGATAGTCCGATGGATTTTCATTGAACGCGCCGACATCCAGCACATCATGACCCAGTGAACGCAACACGTCGCCCATTGCGACCTTCAATTGAAACCCCGCGTGGTCCGAGCCAAGTGCCAGTTTCATTGCCGGCTCACTTTCCGAAGACTTCCCTGGCTGCTGCCACAACCTTGTCCGATTCGAATCCGAATTTCTTCAGCAGGTCTTTCAGCGGAGCCGACGCGCCGAAGCTGCGCATCCCGATAATCTTACCTTTGCTGCCAGCGTACCGTTCCCATCCAAACGTGGATGCCATCTCCACCGACACGCGCGCCGTCACGCTCACGGGAAGAACGCTCTCCTTGTAGGCCGCATCCTGCCGTTCAAAAAGTTCCCAGGAGGGCATGCTGACGACTCTCGCCTTGATCCCCGCGGCCGTCAGTTCTTCGAACGCCTCCACACAGAGCGAAACTTCGCTCCCGCTTCCCATCAGGATCACTTCCGGCTTTCCGCCGGCAGCATCGGCAAGAACGTACGCGCCCTTCGCGACGCCGGACGCGGCACCATATTTCGTGCGATCGAACGTCGGCATCGCCTGCCGTGTCAGCACCAGCGTCGAAGGCCCATGCGTATGTTGTAAGATCGCCTTGTACGCTTCCACGACTTCATTCGCGTCGCCCGGCCGCAGAACCAGCATGTTCGGCATCGCGCGCAACGATGCCAATTGCTCGACGGGCTGATGCGTCGGCCCGTCCTCTCCTAGGCCAATCGAGTCGTGCGTAAAAATATAAATCGCCGGAATCTCCATCAAAGCGCCCAGCCGCATGCTCGGCCGCATGTAGTCACTGAAATTAAAAAACGTCGCGCTGAATGCCCGCAGCTTGGAGAGCGTCATGCCGTTCACGATCGCCCCCATGGCATGCTCCCGCACTCCAAAATGCACGTTGCGCCCGCGATACTGCAGCGGATAAAACTCGCCCGCGCCCTCAAACGTCAAGTTCGTCTTGTTGGATTTGGCCAGGTCCGCCGATCCGCCCAGCAGCCACGGAATATTCTTCGCCAGCGCGTTCAAAGTTTTTCCCGAGGATTCGCGCGTGGCCATCCCCTTCGGATCGGCAGGGAAGTTCGGCAAATCTTTATCCCAGCCTTCCGGCAATTGTCCTGTTTGCATGCGGTTTAGTTGATCGGCTTGCTGCGGGAACTGTTTCTTGTAGTCCTCGAATTTCGCCTTCCACGCCGCGCGCGCCTCCGCCCCGCGCTTCCCCACGCCGTTCTTAAACTGATCGTAAATGCCATCGGGCACGAAAAATTTCGCATCCTCCGGCCACCCGTAGAACTGCTTCACCAGCTTGACTTCTGCTTCGCCCAGCGGCTCGCCGTGCGCTTCGTAGGAATCCTGCTTGTGTGGCGACCCATATCCAATGTGGCTGTCCACGACGACGAGCGTCGGCCGGTCCTTCGTTTTCAGGAATACATCGTACGCCCGCCCAAGCATGGTCAAGTCGTTGGCGTCCGCGACGCGCGTCACATTCCACCCGTAGCCGGTGAATCGCGTCATCACGTCTTCGCTGAAGGACCATTCCGCCGGCCCGTCCAGCGTCACCCGGTTGTTGTCGTAAATCCAGCAAAGATTTGAAAGCTGCAGATGGCCCGCCAGGGAAGCCGCTTCCGACGCCACCCCTTCCATCAAGTCGCCATCTCCGCAAACCGCATAAACATTGAAATCAAAAATCTCAAAACCGGGGCGATTGAAATTCTCCTCCAGCCACTTGCTTGCAATCGCCATCCCCACGCTGTTTCCCGCGCCTTGTCCCAGCGGGCCGGTAGTGGTTTCCACTCCGGTGGTCAAGTGCGACTCGGGGTGTCCAGGAGTTCTGCTGCCAATCTGCCGGAACCGCTTGATCTCTTCCATCGGGACGGCGAGTTCATTCGAAACTTCGCCTTTGGCGTTGACGGCGCGAACTCCGGTAAGGTGCAGCGTGGCGTAAAGAAGCATCGAAGCATGCCCGGCGGAGAGAACGAATCGATCGCGGTTCGGCCAGGTCGGATCCGCAGGGTCGTACCGCAAATAGCGTTGCCACAGCGAATAAACCACCGGAGCCAGCCCCATCGGCGCGCCCGGATGTCCTGAATTGGCCTGCTGAACCGCATCCATCGCCAGTGTCCGGATGGTGTTGATGCTCAGTTGATCGAGGTCCAGTTGCGTTTTCGGCTGGCTCACATTCGCTCCTGTAGCGGGCACAAGGGCACCCGCTGCTTTCGGACAGATTTTAGATGCACCACGCCACCAATCGGGTGAAGGGATTTTACGCTAAAACCAAAAAACCCGCTCGCCTGAACATTCTTGCAGGGCCCTGCCTGGCATTCACCCCGACACTTGTCGAGGAGGCGAGCCGCTCTTTGCGCCCGCGTCACGGCCATCCACGCAAACGTCTCACGCAAGCGTCGTCTTTTGAGTGTCCGTCGGGAGAGCACGGCTTCAGCCGCGCCGAACGGAATCAACAATCAAGCCTTCAATCCACCACCCACTACTCACTTTCAACAAACAATTGAGCGCTTTCCCCGCCCATGCTACTTTTTCTTATCTGCCCTGCCCGGGTGGCGGAATGGCAGACGCTGAGGACTTAAAATCC